>Ga0074198_1000053_pt1 | contig 202762 bp, 178 predicted proteins | sample EPASupsiteSAE323_FD_64527 | JGI IMG/M metagenome (GOLD analysis project Ga0074198, IMG submission 64527) | Bioremediated contaminated groundwater from EPA Superfund site, New Mexico - Sample SAE3-23 | ecosystem: Environmental > Aquatic > Deep subsurface > Groundwater > Contaminated ...
TCATTTGCTGATATTCAGCGGCAAGAGCTACCGCCTGGAGCATTCCAAGATTAGACAGTAATGCCACCCTGGGTGCTGCATTTATTTTTTGCCGTTTGTTGCATTTGCTACTTGCCAAACACAATCTGAAATGTATTACCGAATATCCCCTGTTAGCCCTGCGATGTGCTCGAAATCCCTGAGGGACCTCTTCAATAGAAGTAATTTCCATCCCGGCAAATAACCAATCAATACAGAGTAACCCAGTCGGCTCTGTTTATGTGACGAAAACCGGGAATAAGTTCCACCAGGCCGGGGTTGCAAATCGTTAAGCAGCAGTTCCATCTCGATCAGCCGCGAAGAAGCAATAAAACAGGGGTATGGGCCCTGTAGTATTTGTAGCCCATAAAATACAAAGGCCGGGGCATTTAAACTCCGGCCTTATCTACCTTCTAACCAACACTGGTCCATGTTACATAATATTATTAGCGCAATGTTATACCTCGACTGGTTGAATAGCAGTATAATTACATGTCGAGCATCTTCGGATAATGTATTTGTCATCTAAATCAGTTACATCATGTAACGTTAAGCGATCGCATTCAGGACATGTATTTCCGCGACCGCTTCCTACTCCTTTTGGTTCATGTTTCCAACTCCATCCGATATATCCACATGTTGAGCAACCTCGATAACTACCGTTATCATGGTATGTGTGTTTCCCGCATCCCGGGCATTCTGATCCTTTGGCCATAACAATTGCCCCCTTATTTCTCATAATTAGTTTAGGTGGACTACCAATCGCCCGCTTTAACTGAACACCAACGGCCTTCTTCTTTCCTAGAAGAAACACGCCGTTGCCATTTAAGCAACATTATGCATTTGAAATTCACGTATTTTGTTCTTCAGGTTTTCCGGTAAAGATGATATAAATTCTTCAACTTGTTGAGGTTTACAGTTTCTCTGTAACTCTTCAATTATGTCCTCAAGTAGCTCCTTTTCGGTGTGGGTACGGTCCCATAGAATCAGTATATTACCATCACATATTTCTTCTATCCTCTCTATTTCTCGACCGAGACCATAATAATAACGAAGTGTGACAGTTGTTTTTGAAAGGCTATCTTCTTCGTGATATACTAATTCGCCAATTACTTGCCCCTGGACATGTCTATAGCAAATGCTCTTGTAATGCTCAAAGAAAATATTATCAACTAAATCGCTAGGTTGAACCCCATCCGTAAGCATTACGTCTATTAATTTCTCAACTTTTTGCTTTGCGATACAATTAGCTGTCATTATATCATCCTCCCTAGTTCTTCTATTACTTGATTCATATATTTTTTCGATAACAATAGGGTTTCTGGCTCCCTGGTTTTGACCGGCCCATATCTTGAATAAACTCGTGCATTAACATATCTTACGAGGATGCCGTCATTTGGGGCTTCAGACGATAAGCCATTTATTTGTCCCTTGAATTTATTATACAAAGTCGATGCCTTGGGGTCTATTCCTTTAGATTCTAGAAGTTCCTGGACGGCCTCGTTTACACTGACAGTTAAAAATTGCCTGACTTTTTTTCTAAGTTGTTCCGGTCTCTTAGCAAGGAGCAACTCATCAATTTGTTTTCTCTGAGATGCCATTGTTTCTTTTCTTAAAGCTATTGTCATTACCTCTATCTCTTTTTCGCCAAGTCCAGCCGCTTTTAGTTTAGCTATCGTTTCGGTTATTTCTGATTCAACTGTCTTGCGGGCGTTTTCAAACATTTCGTTAAAATCAATATCGGAAAGATATGAATCTCTATCACTAACAAACCCATCGCCTATCTCCACATTTGCATAATAAACTTCTCTTTTCGTATACTCTGTTTCCGAAATAGAATACTCTTTGATAGGTATTTTTTTGCTCTTATCTACTTCTTGGGCAAAATGTTTCCACATAGCATCCAGACCGGTTTCCTCGTGGTAGATAACAACAGCATTATTATCAATTGCGAAATCTGTAATTTCGTCGTCCGGGATCGCCCGCAAAACACGCCCCACAACTTGAGCAAATGCGTTAAGGCTTCTGTATGGCCTGAAAAGAGCAAGAACGGTTAAATATTTATGGTCATACCCTTCCATTAACATGTTTACTGAAACAATAACATCGCATAGATTGTCTTCAATGGTTAAAAAGCGTCTTTCAAGTTCTTCATCATCGTCGATTTTGCTATGTATAATTACTACTCTTTGCCCTTTTTCTGCATACCAGATTGCTACATCTTCCGCATGATTTATACTACAAGCAACTGCCAAGATTTTGTGCGGTATATGGGGAGAAAACTCCTTAAGTTTATTGAGATGATCTATACTTTGCTCAATTACTTCCATTGAGCATTCCTTTGATAAGGCTACGGATTTTTCTACCCACTCACGTTCCTTTAATACAAGTACTTGATCCTTTGTATACTTTGTTGGGTCCCCCGGGATTTGAAAATACATATCATTATTATTCGTAGATGCTTTTCTTAGCCATTTTACATACCGTAGGGCCATGACCTCTGATAACGGCGTATTGTGGATCTCCTCACCCGGTATTTCTCTATGATCTCCTCTATATGGCGTTCCTGTTACATGAAGTTTTTTAGCACTGTTAAAATACTCTAATGCAGATCTCCAGCTATCTGCAGCGGAATGATGGGCTTCATCGATAATTACCATATCAAAAAAATCTGAGGGCACTACTTTAAGCAAGGAATTAGCTGAGCTAGAGTATAACTTATGAACATTAGCTATAACAAAATCACATTTATCTAAACTGGACTTAAGCATTTCTGAAGAGTATTCCTCAACCACAGGTAAATCTTCAGGATCTAAGAGCACGTCACAATTCAACCAAAAATTATCTTCAAGCGGGTGTAATGTTTTCACAACGCTCTTTTTTGTAACTAAGCCCGGCGTGATTACTAATACCCTACCATGGGCAACACCATACGGAGCAATTGATATTAAGCCGCTCTTACCGGTTCCCGTCGGAAGAACTACTAACGCTTCTCCATCAGGGTTGTCTGTGAAATATTCTTTTATTTTTAAATATGCTTCTATTTGAGGTTCTCGCAGCTTTTTGTTGCCTATTATATTTGGAACAATTTCATTAAAATAATCCATGAATATCACTCCTACGTAAAATATACCAATACATTTATTTCTATTTCTACGCAGGAGTAAAATCCCCTTCTCTTTTTTCCATAAATATTGTATGCCGGGGTTTTCCCCAACTATCCACCCATCACTACATCGCTACTCACCTGACTCATTTGACCCGCTCCGTCGTCTAGTAATAAGCCATAAACCATAAAAGCCGGGGCATTACGCCCCGGCTTTGACTTTGCCCGCATCGTATATCCCGCAAGCTGACGCTCCGATCATCACACCGGCCACAACAACAGCGACAGCTGGCACACCATAAACCAGATACTGAGTCACATCCATCGCGCCTATTTCCCCCTCTCCACTATCACCGTGCTGGTCTTAGGGTCCCAGCTTACTTTAGCTCCCAGGGACTCAGCCAATGTCCTGAGCGGCGCAAAGCTAACGTCCTTGTCCCCAACTTTGGCAATATGACCATCAGACAGCAGTTTACCGTCTACCATGATTTTTACTGGTGTCAGCATTTCATCATCTCCTTTTAAATCGCTAAATAGCCTTATCCATGGGAATCCTGGGCCTGGATCATTTCGCCTATTGACCGAGTCTATCCGATAGTGCCCAATGATATGATCCTGGTCGACCGGTATCCCGTGCTTGGCTACCAACTGCCGGTGTAGCCATAGCGTAGCCTGGTACTGAGCCTCTGTGAGAGCTTCCCCAGCCAGGGCCTCATGCTCAATACCAATGGTGTAGTAATTAGGATTACTGCCGTCATACAGTGGCCAGTTTGGAGTCTTAACAATACCCGCGTGCCAGGCTATGTTTTCATCAGCTACCATTTGATAGATTAGTCCGGTCTTGGTAACCAAGTAATGGGCGCTGGCCTTGGCTGCCGGGTTCTGCAGCCAGGACAAGGTACCCGGCATGAGGCCGGCAGTAATGTGGTTGACTATGGCAATAATCTTTTTACCCTTGCGTCCAGGAGTAAAGTTTGGGCTGGGTGTCGGTTTGATCTGCATATAATACCTCCTCTCTATAGTGGTCCTTCTTGATTTTGATTAGTCTGGCCAGGATCTATAGAACCGTCACAAAGGGTTTCAAGTTTCCGCTTTGAGAACACCGAGATCCAGGTGAACGTCTCCACTCCAGCCTCCCGGAAGTTTTCAGCCATGCTCCATATCTCCACCAGGAACAGGATGGAGTAGATCACGCTGCCGAAAAACTGAGCTGCCGCATCATACCCAAAAACATACTTACCCTGGGCAGCTATGATGCACATAAAGAAGTACGCTGTGATCTTAACGGCCGTACCCTTGAACATTGCATCAGACTTTATATGCCCCTCAGTAACTGCTAAGAAAAATCCCCCGTGGTTCTTTGCCTCCGCGAACATGCGGCTAATCAGATCCAAAATCACGGCGATCCACAATGCATAGAGAGGGGCTCCTGGATCGACCAAATAGCAGAGTGCCCCCAGTAAAAAACCACCCAGCTGCGCCAGGTGGTTACTAGAGATCTTGCCAAATGTATTACCGAACATCAACAATACCCCAAGTTATATCATCTCCTCCCGTCAAATAAAAAATAGCTACTCCAGAGGAGCAGCATATTTAAAACAAATTTTAGTTTTTAAAGGATTTGTTGTATAAATGTCGAAACTGGTATAAAAAACCAGCTAGGAGGTAATCTAATGGCTAGTAGTAATGACGGGCATGAATCACCAAAACCCATCTCATCTGGAACAACATCCGGAACAACAAATGAAGTTAATTCCAGAACACCTTCTGAAGTTGCCTCAACTCCGTTTGCTGAACGCGGTGGTTCCCAGCCCTCTCTTACATCAGACGCGGGTAAGACCGCAACCCCGCCGCCTAAAACCGATTAATTCTTTAATACACCCATTTCTTTTAGCTTTGTTATATATTCTGACGTATCATATAATTTTATAAGCGTGTCGCTATCCAAGTGATAGTACACGCTTTCTACTTTATTTAAGTATTCATGCCATTTATCCGCGACGTCTATGGCATCAATTTTTAGTTCCCGCGGTTCATTTCCTAACGAGAAATCTCTTAAGAATCCCTTTACTGAGCTGCCATCACTACGGATTATTTCGATTACTGGTTCGTTTCTATTATTAAAACATTTATCCCATGGAGAAGGAGCGCCAAGTAAATCTGCTTTACCATGTGATTTTCGTAATGAATTCAGAAAATCATAATAAACTGTATCTTCATTTCTCTGGTAAGCTATAATTCGACCAACAATTATACCGGCAATTAAAGAAAACATTAGGTATAGCATAATAAAACTAATAGAATGTAGTTTTTCGGAAAAGACATTTAATGTATATAGTTCCCATTTACTTGTACACCAAAATAACACAGATACTGAATTTGCAAGCATTAACAATGCCCATGTTATGCCAAATGCAGGTACATTGAATACCAGCGCCCTAAAGACCCATTCGTAATCTGTTTTGCTGCTTTTTGATTGAGCGGTTATGGCTTGATCTATGTACATTGCCACCATTCCAGGCATCAGCATTAATAATAGAATTATGATTTCCATAAATATCACCTCCAGTTGAATTTACCAGATATACTGTTATTTTTCTATTGCTTGCTTCAATATTCCCACATCCCATGAAGAGCTTTTTATCCTTTTACATCAAAAAATTCGGGGGCACAACAAAACATCAAACTCTCAGGATGTCATTTCTAAGCTATTACTGAATATGAAAATGTTATGCCCTGGGCATAGAATATCTGATCAGTTTCAACAAAGTGTGATCCTGGTTGCCAGTAATTCGGGAATCGGTGTTCGGTCTTCCACTTGTTCTTAAGCTGATAATATGCACGTACTTTGAACTTTGGAGTACTGCCGGTTTGCTTTTCTATCACCTTAAGGACAAATTTGGGATTCCCTACTGGGCTTATGGTTACAGTTGACTCGTCGTCCATATTCAGCGTAAAGCTTTCGGGCAATTCATAATTTTTAACACTTAACAACACTTGATAGTTGATATTTTCCCATTCGGCAGGAAGCGTTACCCAAACATCGGCAATAACATTTATAACGTCATCCTCCGTTATGCTGTCCATGCCGTTGTCGTTCACGCCATTGCCAAGTCCATATTTACTTAACCCACCTGAAGCATATGAAGCATAATTACAGTACGGTTGGTATCCATCGACATGAGTACCATAATAGTATTCATCATCATGTACAGGGAATTCTACCGGTCCGTCCCACGTCACCCAACGCTTAAGTATCAGAGAACAACTTCCGTCAGTGCTGGCCTCCCCGCCGGCAACCATGAACAAATAATTCTTTTGGGTATTGGCGATGTGTCGGAGAAGACCGTCCGCGTCCATGGTTGTGTAGCTACCATCGGTATGCAGGGCTTTAAATCCGTATTTACCATCGGTGTGCTGGCCATTATGGGTCCGTAAATTACCCGATCCGTCATAAACCTTGAAGCCATCGGACTCCATCCGGGCATAGTCCGGTAGGTTATGAGGTGTATCACTCTCATTGTGTGCTGCGACCGCTGAATCATCTGTGTATTTGCTGGCTTTCTCCCAGTCGGACAGATCAAATGCGACCACTTCACCGATTGGAAACTGGGCGTTGAAGAAGCTACCTGCCACCGGTATTTTGGCGGTTATACACCGGTATATTTCGCCGTCTGGGCCCCCGGTCCAGAGATCTCCCACCTCATATGGCGGGACCAGCTGTGACGTAAACACCCGCTTTTTGAGACTGGCGGAACTGCTGGCTCCGGAAGCTATTGCATAGGCGTCAGCGGCCAGCTGATCCTCCAGTGAGGTCCAGGAGTTGTTTGTGCCGTCATAGCGCTTGATTACCTTAGTTGTGGGCGAAAACCATAGATCGCCTGTATGCTTTGTTCTATCGGCCTCCGGCCATGTATTGGGCGCGTTGTCCTGGTACCAGGTCTCGATTTTGCTGTCAGCTGCAGTTAGGGCATCCTTGGCCTTTTGCAGCGCCTCAGCGGCTACTGTATCGGCTATTTCCTGCCAGGTGTAGGTTGTGCCATCCTTGATAAACCGATATGCGTACCCAGAGGCCGTATCATAGTAGATATCGCCCAGGTGTTCATCCTTTAAGGTGGTAGTAGTCCATTCGCTAGCCGGCGCGTTGGATAGAGTCGGGACCCCGGAATAAAACCATGTTTCGATTTTGCCATCGATCTGAGCCTGCAGGGCTTCGGCCAAGGTATCGGCGTACGCTTTAGCTTCGGTCAGCTTCTGGATTGCATCAGTCTTGGTTTCTTTCTCAGCAGGATCGTATCCGGCTTCAAAGTTACAGGCCTCTCCTACCTGAATGAATCCTGCCCTGATCATACCTGCTACTATTTCGTCACCAGTAAAACCGCGTCCATCTCCAAAGGTTCGCCAGGCCCAGGCATCTCCTGTCTTTGAATTTGCCAGGGCGAAGATCCCGCCTCCCAGTTTCATGGCCTTGGTAGCCTGGGCAAAAGTCGGGGCATCCAAAATCAAAATGCCATCGGTCCCATTCTGGAAAACATAAGCGCCGGTATTCTCAATCTCGTTCCTGAGTACACTGATACGGCCATCCAGCCAGTTTGTGTTATACGGCTTATTTTCCAGGTCTGATACCCTCTGCTGAGTATTGATATTGGCCGTAACAATGGATGGCGCGAAGCTGCCAAGAACGATATTAGTCTGCTCCGTGCTCAGTAAGTCCCGTTCCAGTTCCACCAGCCGGGCAGAGACAAGCAATTCCGGCTTAAATTCCCGGTCTATAACCCTGTTTACGTCACCCAGGCGGGCAGCCTCATGGCTGTACCCGGCCAGGGTCTCCAGTGCCGTGACTTTGCCACGATAGGTTACCCTGGGTGCCAGCTGGCCCTGGAGTGCTGTCCAGGTCTTGTGCAACAGTTTAGCGGCATCAGTTTCCTCATCGTCCGTAAACACCTCATACCGGTGCCTACCTCCGGGACGTCCCCATCTGGCCAAAGCCGTCGGATCTCCTACCCACTCCTGACCTGCCGGTTTGTCTACCGGATCGCCGCCGGCTACTGACCAAACGACATCGGCAAAAGTAAGCCTCCGGCCATAGCCGGTACCAGACTCAGTCTCCACCCCTTTGCCCCGGCCATAAAGAGCCGTATTCACCGGTGCGATATCTTCCTCCCGCTCAAATTCCAGCATGTCCTTCCCGTAGACAAACTGTTTCCCGGTGTCGGTACCGCGCATGGCCAAAAGGTCAACATAGCGAGTGATGATGCAGCTTACAACAACACAGCGCCACTTCAGTTCACCTTTCCAGGCAATGGCTACTTTTTGTACTCCGGATAATGCTGATTCATAATAAGCTGTGGCCGATGCTATCCCCAGATCATCAACGATTCCCACATTCCAGCGAGTACCCTCCAGCATGGCAACCATGGCTGATCTGGCAGTCGATGACGGGCGCTTATCAGTTACAATGTCGTCGACCAACTCATAAAATATGTGTTCACAAAATGCTGTCCTTGTCAGACCGTCACCGTGAAGATCGACTAAGCGTTTGATTTCGAAAAACTGCCAGTCCGCGTCCGGGTCTTTGAATCCGACCAGGTTACCGGTCTGTACATAAGCAGCATCGCTCTGATCCGCGGGAACCGTAAACCTGAATGTATTGTCGCCGTTAAGCTTCTCATAATGCTTCGCATCCCAATATGGGCATCCTGATGCCGGTTCCCTGTCAATCTCTGCGGGAAATGCAGCCATAAGAAAAGCCCGGCTAGTTGTGGTTGCCGGGCTGGTGGATCGGGTGAAATCAGGTTTAAGGAGCGCTATTAATTTTTCATCCGGGTCAAATATGTAGAGCATATTATCACTCCATTATTGATCTGCTTATTCAACTAACGCTATTCTGAGAGTTATATAAATCCCTGCTCTCGCCATAAGGCCGCACTTTCGGACCAAAATTCGTCGATGCCCTGGAGTGCAGCAAACGGCTCAGCAGATAAAGGCACTTCGGCGTTGGCTATGTCAGGATAATTTGTAGCCAACCATTCGGGGGCGACTTCCCCCTCGACCGGTTGACCGTCGTTACTACCGGCTACCGGTAGAATGATTTTTCCGCGATTATTCTTTGGTAATGCGTCAACAAACTTCATATTCCATCCTCCTTATGGTTTGGCTTCGTAGTGCCTGTAGATATAGATATCATATGTATTTGAGCCGGATCTCTCGTTTTTCAGCCGAATAGTTGCTAATAGCGATTTTGGTCGGAACGGAGTGCTGACAGCTCTCAAATTTCCCAGATATACACTACTTAAAGCGTCTACAGCTCCACCCGCTGTCTGTGTGACTTCTCCGCCAGCTACCAGCGGCCATACGCGGAGTGTTACTTGACCATCCTCAGTAAGATCGTGTACCCCTAAAGAAATGTAGCTGCAATTTGTGCTGATTGCACTAGCAATGGCCACCTCTGCTCCAGCTGCTATGGCTATGCTGGAAGCTATTTTTGTTTCCGCTATATAATTTCCGGATAGCTGAAAATATGGCTTTAACGAAGTATCTATCCCTTTAAGCCATTGATAAAAAGCATTTATAATACCCTTCAACTTGATCCCTCCCTTTACCTAAACCTATACAGTGTGGCCCTGAAATTCAACGCTTGCGCGTCGGTATTTTTTATAAGGAATTTATAAGCATGGGATGATATGGGGAACTTCATAGTCATACGGACATGATTTAATGAACTAGCTATGTGGGTCCCATCATCAACTCTTATGTTGGAAAAATACCCAGTAGTATTGTCTTGACCTTCCCAAAATCCAGGGGCCATATACATTTCAAAATTCGGATTTCCTTCAGGCTGATACACGCTAAACGCCACCTCTTTCCACGGGGTGGTATCAGCATTGATAATGGTAAACATAGTTGTTGTAACACCAGAAGCGATATTTACGGCGGTAAGGCCCGTCTTTTCTACATACGGACCGACCTGTGCAACAGGCTGACTCCCGGTACCCGTTCCCTGGAGCTGTTTTATAAGCCCTTTCAATAGCGCCATTTGTGTAGCCGTAGTACTTGCCGGGTCAGTAATAGCAGTATCGGCCTTTGCTCCCTTAGTTACGTCTGAGCCATCAGGGATACCTATCTGGGACTGACCATTAGCATCCACCCTTTGGCGGACATAGACACCGCCGGCAGTCATGCCCCACATTATGCTATCAGAGCCATTACGCCCATTACCAAGCTCGGCTCCGGTTAAAACCTTATAGATATCATTAGTGACATCATGAAACTGAGGGACCGGCAAATTAAATGATTTTAAAATTTCCTTAGTGTTCCACGCCATTATTCTATCTCCTCTCTATAGGTATCTTGGCGTCCAGTAGATCGTTGTATTGCATTTACCGACCGGAGTTATGGCCAGGTTGTTACTGCCCAGCGCCAGTTTATAATCATCCATTCGGCTGTTTTGCCAGTCGAACAGGTTCATGGCCCTGACACCGTTATGCAAAACCGCACCGGTCAGGCAGTTGATCTCCAGGGTATCATTTGCCACAAAATCATGAACAACGCGGATATATTTACCGCTGCCCAGGGTTACTTTCCATTCACTCGCTACCGCCGTAAACGTCACCATAAATCGAGGTGGGGTTAAATTGGTACCGGCATTTACGATAGCGGCTGAATCGGTCACAAAAACCTGACTTTGCTCCGGGCCATAAGTATCCGGCTCACAGCGGAGAGTCAGGTCGAATTCCTGTGCAGTTACAAACCGGTCAGGATTAATTGGGCCGACAGCCTTTCCCATGAGATATTTGTCCGGTGTATCATCATAGCTAATAATTACTCGGTCAGTTGTATGTAGCCAGGCTGCCAGCTGATACTTCTTGGCCTGTAGTGCCTCCAGGCTTGTCTCGATATGGGCGCACCGCAATACATCCTGAATGTCGCCGCGCCCTCCGGGGAATAGATAACTGCCGTCCCTGCCGGGCAGGTTGACATAGACATCATTGTTAGCCGGCAGTATCTGGCGGGTTTTTGACTTCATAACCAAGCCGAATTCACTGCAATGGTGGCCGTTGATTATAAAACCGGGGGGGTTTATCATTTCTTGCCCACCGCCCTTGCACTGCCGTTTTCTACGACATATAATCCTTCGCTAATGGTCCGGCTATCAAGTTTAACAATAAGCTGGATCGGCGCGGGACTGGCAGCTGCCAATTGATTATTGCTTAATGTCCCTGATCCGATCAGTTTTCCTAATGCCTCAGCGATGATTCCCGGCAATTCCTCCAGCGGAGTTACTACTTCTCTGCGCTTTTCACTAACTCCAATAATTGAGGGATGATCGAAAATTCCACCTGTGTCATACCAGTTCACGTCAAAGTCAGGGATGGATATTGATTTCCCGGCTATGGTTTTGGTGTCCCAACCGATGGAAAAATGGGGAGTGGGAATATGTATGGATTTAAAACCGTCCACCAGCCGGTTAATGATATCCTTGCCCCAGTCCCAGGCCTGCGAGGGAATTGATTTTATATAGCTCCAGGTATCCTCCAGTTTGTTTTTAACTGTTGTATACAGATTGCTGGCTGAGGTGCCAACACTGCTGGTTATACTGGTCCAGACGTTACCAATACCGGTCTTAATCCCTTCCCATGCCGTGGTAGCCGCTTTTTTGATCTCTGTCCAGTTGTCAGCTATTTTTGTTGCCAGAAGAACCGCCCAACCGGCAGGACCTATGGCGATCAACAACAATTCATCTCCCCATTTTTTAAGGAAGTCCTTTATGCCATTCCAGATGCCGGTTGCTGTATCACTAATCGCTTTCCATGTTCCGGAAAGCGTCTCTTTGATTTCGTCCCAGTTTTTATACAGCAGAACCCCTATAGCTATAGCTCCGGCTATAGCAGCCACCGCAATGGCTATAGGTGCAACCAGCGCCCCGATAGATATGCCCATTGCTCCAGCTGTGATAGATAACGAGGCAAATAGACTGGCAGCACTACCGACAATTCCGAGCAGAGGCCCTATTGCCGCAATAATACCGACGATAGCCAACACTGCTTTTTTACCGCCTGGTGACAAATTGGAAAAGCCCTCAGCCATGGATTTTAGGGCAGGCGCGACAGTGTTTGTGATAATATCAGCTATTGGCAGTAGTGCAGGCCCGATTGCTGCCTGGATTGATCTTAAAGATTGCATGATCGCCAAGCCAGGGTTATTGTCTTCAATTGCTTTCCGAGCGGCCTCTGTAGCCCCCTCAAATTCATCCAAGCCCTTTACACCATCAGCCATAGCGGTGATTACTTGAGCTCTGACATCTTCCCACTGGGTACCGAATAAAGCTACACCAGCAGCATTCTGGGCTATTGGATCTTTCATGTTTGCCAGAGCCGCAATGGTGGCCATGAATGCCTTTTGAGCATCGTCTCCGCCTTTGGCTATTGCAGAGCCCATTTCCTGGGCATTCAGTCCTATAGCGGCAAACCCGTCGGCTGTTGTTTTGGAGCCATCCTGAGCCCTGATGTTGAACTCTTTCATGGCATCGCCAACTTTGTCGAGGTTCCATGCTCCAGCCTGGGCTCCGGATATCAGCATACCCAAAGCCTGATCGGCGCTTAACCCGAGACTAACAAATTGCGGTGAATACTCCCTGAGAGTATCCAGCAATTCACCGGAGAAGTCTCCGCCCTGCTGGAATCCGACTGTAATAAGGTCTAAGGCATCCTTGCCGCTGATCTTGAAATTCTTCATCATCACACCGGCTGCGCGGGTGACCTCGTTGACATCCTGATCAAAAACCTGAGCTATTGTCATAGCCCCTTCGGTTACTTCCTGCAGTTCTTTGTCAGCCATATCACCCATATTTTTGCGGACTGTAGCTATTGCCTGGTTTACCTCTTCAATGCTTTCACCGAATCCATTGGTCCATACTGACTTCGCTACTTTCTCAAGCTTTTCGGCTTCAGCCGCAGTTAGACCCAGTGATGCCTGTAGCTTTCCCTGGGCTGCCTCCGCATCTACCGCACCTTTCAGCATAACCCCGCCAGCGGCAACAATTGGCGCAGTTAATCCGACAGACAGTTTTTCTCCGGCACCTTTCATCTTATCGCCGGCAGCGTTAAGCCGATCACCCAGATTGTCGGCTTTCGCCCCGGTTTCCTCCAGCCGGTCTGCCAGGCCCTTTAGCTCTTGTTCCGTCTTGGCTATCTCTCGCTGGAATGCCCGGTATTGACCCTCGCTGATATCGCCCCTAGCAAATTGCTGATTTACTTGCTCCTGGGCTGCCCGGAGCCGGTCAAGCTTTTCGCCGGTGTTGGCCACGGCATCAGTAAGCAACTTCTGCTTTTGGGCCACCAGTTCTGTATTGGTGGGGTCCAGTTTCAAGAGCTTTTCAACCTGTTTCAACTCAGTTTGAATATCTTTCGATCTTTTATTGACATCACCCAGGGAGGCTTGCAGCCCCGTGGTTTCCGCACCGATTACTACATTTATCCCTTTAATGGTTTCAGCCATGGTCTCACCACCTTATTTTGCGAACTTTTCCCGGAGTCGTTTACGATCCGGGGCAGTCTGTTCGAGTATCCAGCACTTTTCAAGGTATTCCCGACCGTCTTCAGTCTGGTTTAGCCGGTAGATATAGGCATCCCGGAGCAGTAGTTGGAATTCATCTACCGGTAAACCTGGAATATCAAAGAAGCTGATCTGTGCATAATCACAAATCAGCTTCTCCGGCAGGGTAATAATGCGGTATTCAAACCCCTCACCGCCATTGTCTTCAGGGCAATGAGGGATTTTTAGTTTGGGTCTGAGAGTACCTGCTTAACCCATTTGCCATATTCGATGAAGAATTCTTTCAGGTCATCAAGATCAAAAAGTCTCATGTCTTCATCAGTTATCTCCGTTCCCTGCCGATTACTTTTCATTACCGTGGCAGCAGCCTCTTTAAGCTGATCATAATCAACAGAATAGGGATTCTTCGATATCTCTACCATGGAATCATAGACATCCATCGTAGGGCATGGTATCTGCAGCTTGGTTCCATTATGCAGGGCAACATCCCAGTATTTCTTTTTTCGCTTACTAAAATCAAGCATGATTACCCTCCTATGCTGCCGGGATCTCTTCCTGCAGGATTATCAGCGTTCCATCGGTATCACTTGGCTGAGCCTTGAACTCGGCATTGACAATGGTTTCCTTGTCTTTCGCAAAAGCCAGGGTGAAGCCGGCTTCATTGGTGCCTACAATGGTCACTCTCAGATCCCCGTCCTCAGCATCTTCATGGAGGAAGTGTATCACGTACTGTTTACCGTCATAGTTACCAATGCCCCCTATTTTCAGGGTCCGGATATGAGTTGTGGTGTCCTCGCTTACGGTTCCAGTTGAACAAAGTTTGTCCAGCTTGGTTAGATCCCAGGTCATGATTCCAGACTTCAGGATCGCTTCTTCTTCCGTGATGATCTTTTTGGATACCCGCCCCAGGTCATCTTTGGCCTCATAGAATTTCGGCTTATATTCAAGGCTCGCGCCGCCCTGGATATATCCCAGACGGTTTGCATCGGTTTCAAGTACGTTGTTGGCCGGGATGGTGCCTGTAAACTCGGCAATAAAGAGCTTTCCGCTGCCCAGTACTATTTTATCCATTATTAGGCCCTCCTTATTTTGTTCGTGGTTTCGAAAAAATAGGCTGTAAGGTAAAGTCCCTCGCTTTCAATCAGGTCATCGAAAGTCATAGTCCATTCAATTCCCTGATCATTTAGCCAGGCCTCGACTTTGCCCTGTGCCTGCAGGTCTTTTTTGACCGTGTAGATCTCTACAAGCCAGTTTGCTTGTCTGATCTCGTTTCGCTCATCACTCCCCCAGCCTCTTGCTCCAGCCTCGCGGAGTATGATATAGGGTAATGCAGGGGTTTCCTTAAAATCGTTGTGAGCCACCGGCATCCTAAATGTTTTCAGCCCAGCAATTAATTCAACCTGGGTCATGATCCATCCCCACCCCCGTTCTTGATAACGCGCTTAATGCGCCCCTCAAGCTGCGGTGCGTATTTGTCATATGCAGGTATCATGTGAGGTGTGCCTTTCACGCTCCCCTTGCCATTGGCTTTCTTATGGCCAAATTCCAAGAGATGCACCAGCCTATAGTGCTTTTTGTTCCAGATTACATATTTTCTGTAACCATGGCTGGCCAGGCATTTATCGGTTTTGACAAAACCTCTGGCGTACTTGCCGGTTCTACCATGCGGAGCATTCATAGCTGTATCCATAAGTATCTGATCAGCAACATTTGAACATGCTATGCCTACCCCTTCTGATACATCCTCGGTATACTCCTGAACTGCCTGAGTGATCTCGGCTGCCAGCTGGTCAATAGATATGTTAGCCATTGGCTGCCACCTTCTCACATATCAATTCAACTTCCTCGAAATTGGCTGAGTATGTTCGGATCACCTTATACTTGGTACCTTCATACTCCACCTGGGTTTCACCGAAGTATTCATAACCGTGAACCACAAAAATGATTTCGGGCTTCAGTCCGCTTGTGGCGGCATTATAGAATTCGGATCTACCTATCGACTTGACGCCGCACAGGACAACTGACTTAATTTCTTCACCGATCTGATTACCAACTTCATCAGTCTGCGGATTTCCGTTTTCATCTTTCGGGTATATCATTCCAATCAGTGTCAACTCGTTGTCATAGGTCATCAGGTACCACCCCCCGCCTGTTTGACAATAAGACTGTGCAGCCGAAACTGCAGATGCCTGGGCATCCCCGCATTACTGTCCTTGCTTTGGTACTGCCAGGTAACGTAATCGACCAGGAAAAGCGAATGAGAAGGGTTGGTGCCGTCAAGCACCAACCCCATATCCGCTATTTCGGCTATTGCGCCATTGACCCTGGCCGTTATATAGGTATCCCGGACAGTAGCAGTTATACCCAGACGATCCTTGACCAGTGCCAATATTGGTGCGCTATCCATCACATCACCTCATTAGGCCTTGGCAACAACCTGGGCGCTGCCGACCTTAATTGCTCTGCCGGCTGCATCGAATTCAACCACGGTAATGACCTTGCCGGTCGCCGCAGTGATATCGTCCGGAGAGGTAAAGGTCGTGAATCCAGTATTGCTATCACCGGACTTGACAGCTGCTACTTTGCCAAGCACCTTATAGCCCAGGGTAGTGCCGGAAGATTCGGCGCCCGTGACAGTGATCAGGGTATCACCAGAGGCGGTCCCGGCTACGGAGGTTACGGCCAGGGCTCCAAGCTCAGTATTGGCATAGTCGGTTACAAAGGTCTTGGAAGTCGTAGCGGATGCATTGGCGATATTCACGATGACAAAGCCCTCCCCAAATACCGGCATACCATCGTATCGTGCGGTACCCTTGAATACGGTCTGGTCCTCAACAAATTTGACATGCTCGGATACAGCGAACTGAGACCCGGAGCGCTCGGCCAGCAGGTACAGAGATCCGAAGCCTCCGATAATATCATTGTCCGGAATAAAGGGAAGCTCGATTATTTCCCCGCCTTCAATCGGCATAGTTCCATTCAGACCGGCTACCAGAGCTCCGGCAGCGTTAAAGGTGATTGCCTTCGACAACAGAGTCATACGGGTTTTCCGGTTCATAGCCCAGAAGGTTCCACCAACCGCATAGTTGGGCTCGGCAACTCCCAGGTCCAGAACCAGGGCTGCGAAAAATGCTTCAGCAGTCATGCCTGACGGATTGATCTTCAATATATGCGTGGAATGCAAATCAGTCCACGCCGGGGCATTGGTCCCCCAGTCGCTGGGCTTAGCGGTCTGAGCCAATCTGGTGGCAATACCGAGCGGCATCTTGATTCCGGTACCATACAGGATGGCCTTGTCAACAGCTAAGCCGATGGCCTGGCCCAGGATGTCCAGGATCTCATTGGCCAGGTTCAGATCGCTATCTTCCAGGGTGGAATTCGGTATCGGGATAAACCCGCCAACCTTATAACCATCAACCTCGATCTGGCTGAGGCTGAGAAGCAATTCATTCAGAGCGCCGACTGCTTCAGTCCAAACACCTTCAGGAACTGCTCCAGTGATATTCTGCCGGGCCTTGCCGCCAACAGATTTCAACCGTATCTTGGTGATCAGTTTGCTGTATCTGTAAAGGTTATCCCTTAACAGATCAAGCACAATATCCGGTATGGTCAGCTCTGCGCCGGTGGCAGCCCTCTGCTGCCCCTTGAACTCACGGACCCGAGCCAAGAAATCTTTGACCTCATCCCGGGCTATAAATGCGGTGCGCTGCTCTATGGTCATGCTCGCGCCCCTGAAAAAACCGTTTCTCATCCTTACTTCTCCTCCTTGATATAATTTGCCCCTATCAGTAGCCTGGGGTGCCGGTGCCGGGGGTGCGGCATCGGGACCTTTGCTGTTCAGCTGGTCCAGTTCACCCTCCAGGGTGGCTATCTCGCCCTCCAGCTTACTCTTCTTTTCATCAACGTCCTTCTGGTCGGCATCCAATTTCTCAATTTCCGCTTCAACCGCAGATATTTCTTCATCGGTTTTGGCTTCTTCAATGGCAGTCTCCAGCTCTTCAGAGCGTTTTTTCAGGGCTTCTTCCTGTTCCAATATCCCTGCCCGTTCGATTTTTCGCTGTTCAATCTTCCTGGACAACATCAATTGTTTGAGTGCCATGCCTTTAACCTCTCTTTCAGTTGGTTTTTTCTCTGCTCCCTGACCCGTTCATGGTGCTGGGCATACTCAGCTTTACGTGCCTGGATGCCCGTTTGTTCATAAGCCGGGAAGGTGCAGGGGCTTACTTCATGCAGATCAGCTTCCTGTATGGTCCACTTGACTGTTCCGTCTTGCCGCCAATCAGCTTCTTCTTTGTCAATATTGAAACCAAAACTGCACTGATCCACATCTCCACGTTTCACCCGTTCATAGAGGTTTACCGCATCCGAATCGTTGGGGTTGATTTTGATTCGCCCCCATAACCCATGGCTGTCTGCCTTTAACTCCAGTGTTCCGGCCTTATTTCTACCCAGAACCAGGGTTGTATCATGATTGATCAAGGCTCGGATGTCATTACCCAGGGTGTTATCAAAGGCACCTGGCGCTATCTCTTCAAAAGCCCCAGGCCACAGCTCGGTTTGCTGATTGAATACGGCGAAATATCCTTCTATGTACCTATCCTCGCTTTCCGGTTCAGCCCTGGTCTTCAGTTCGGTCTGCAGACTGCGGATCTGTTTTTCACTCCTCACCCTGTCCACCTCCATTCTTCAGTTTCTTTTGGTCCCCGATGGTCCCCAATGGAATGTAGTTTTCAAGTATCACATGCTCCGAGAGACCGGGGGCCGGGGGCATTCCCAACCAGTCCAGCACCTGGTTGCCTGTCATAATGCCGCGTACATACATATCGCTGCCCACCTCGGCCAGTTCCTTTATGTCATAGGCATAAAGGCTGCGCGGGTTGAACTTGAAGTACAGATCCGGGCTGTATAACAACTTCCTGCTCAGCTCCTGCTGTATCCCCTGGGCTATGGGCAGGATGGTGGAATTGATAAAGCTGTTGTATTCGTCTTTGTTGAAGCTCCCGACACCCAAGAAAAAGGCGGGAACTCCGAAGATTCCCGCTACAGTTCTTTTATCAAGTTGTACCGCGTCATTTAAAGCCAGATCGGTGAGGCTCAGGGGTTTGACCTGCTCTACCTTAACCAGTTCTGCCGGTACCACCCAGGGTTTCCCCTCACCAGTTTCACTAATGTACTTTTTAAGTATGGCATCGCGGCCTTCTTCACTTGCCAGTTCCTCGGTCATAGCATCCACCGCGACTATGACGCTGGGTTTCCACTTGTCGGACATAAAAGATTTTTTTGTTTTGGCTGCCTGCCGGAGATTATCAACTATCTCTTTCAGGACCACCCGATATCCGGTGCCTATGTAGGGCCTTTCCGGGTCCGGATTGACGATGAAATGCAGAACTTCATCATGACTGTATGACTGCCCCTTATACATTACCTGGTACCCTCCGGGCACATCAAAAAATGAGACCCCGGACGGCGACAAGGGGATCAGATCAGCAATCAGTCCATTCTCGACCTTCGGGTATACCACGCTGTTCCCTCGGCCTGCCAAAAGCATGGTATTCACGATGTTGTACACCCATGCCTTCCTGGTCATAAGGCTGTAGGGATCGATATCGATCTTCCGGGACAGTTCGTTTTTCACTCGGATATCGCCATCATCGGTATTCTGCATCAAGTGGATCGTCATGCTGGATATCAGATCCGCTATTTTGTGAGCAGCGATCTTAACCTCCGGGTTATCTGATAACCGGGTATAGCCGGAAATACACAGAGTATCATAAGCATCCGCAGTCATAAACCAACTCGCGGTGCTTGGAGTATCGGCCCTTATTTTCTGTTGGCCCTGCTTTGACTTTCTGCTCATGACCGCCCACCTTTCAGCCATTCAGTGGCTTTATTCGCTTTCTCAAGGTTCTCCAGCATGCGGATAGCCCCGAATACTGCAACGTCAAAAATATCTATTCTTAAATTTGGCAGAACCTTTTCGTACTGAATCATGTCATCTGTCTTCTCTATTCCCCGGACGTTCTGAACACAATACTCAAATGCCCCGGAATGAAGGTAATAGAAATTGCCGTCCTTGGCAGACTTCTCGATCCGGCGAAAGCCCTCGGACTTCTTATAGAAGTATTGGGGCTGATCTACCATCTTGAAGCCTTTTTTCTTCATGCCCAGGTAGAATTCGCGGCTGAATTTACGATCAAAGCCAACCGAGTGGATCTTGAAACCCATTTGCTTCATAGCCCAGAACCAGTTAATAATGTCGGCATAATTTACGGTTGGGCTATTGCACATATCCAACCATCCATCGTCTTTCCAACCAAATAGGGGAATGTTGTCTTCATCAGCTTTTTTAGCTGCAGCCACAATCGGAAACCATGCGTGAGTTATCGCAATATCTACGCCCTTATAGCATCCATAAAGACCGGATGCGGTTAAATCATGCATCTTAGATAGATCTCCGCTGCCAAACCATTCAATCGGTAACCTGGCCAGTTCCGTCAATGTCCATTTATATTTCTTGTCAGAGGCTCGGAACTCTTCAATGTTGAAATAGGCCTTCATAGCAGCTGTATATATGTTCAGGGATTTGGCTAAAAAGTCTTTACGTTGCTGCGGATCGTTCTGAGCATCCAAAGCATCATTCATAATATCATCGGGCCGAATTGTAATACCGTAGTTTGGGTTGGCCTTTTCATGCTGAATCGGGCTGGTATAATCTACATCCCCGTTTTCATCTTGCTCGGCTCGGCATATGAAAACAAAATAGGCCTCAGCCTTTACGGTACCGGCCAGGATCTTCAAGCAGTACTGTAATCGCTGATAGCAAAACGAGGTCATATCGTCTCCGGCAGTAGTAATCCCGATCATCAATTTGTTACTGTAGGCCTTCATGGCCTCTTTGATGATGTTGTACTGCTTAGGATTCTTGTAAGCATGCATTTCATCGGCTATGCCTACGTTGCAGTTTAGACTGTCCTGCTTATCCGGGTTGGCAGCCAGGGCCTTTATGTATATTGCACCGTCGCCCAGATTTCCGCTAATACTGTGTTCCTGGTTGTTGTCCAATACGCGGAAGTTTTCTTTTTCGCCCAGCTGATCAAGATTAAAGAGGATGAAATTGAAACTCTGCAATGACTGCTCCAGCACTGCGCTGGTGATGTATATCTTTGAACCTGACTTCCGGTTGAGTAATGACAATGCCCAGGACAACGCCGCTACAAACCGAGTCTTACCATTCTTGCGCGGTATGTATATAAAGGCCTCTTTATAACGTCTGAGTTTTGTTCCAGCATGATAAAAGCCCAGAAGATTATATACGATGAACTTTTGCCAGGGCTCCAATAAAAAGGGTTCACCCCTTAAAGGTGAACCATCCAGTTTTTCGCCCTGGTCATGGACGAAGGTTTTTTCAATTATTCCGATTACAAATTCAGCATCTTTCGGGTTAAAGTCATATAGCGGATTCTTTAGGTCATCTAAAAATCTTTGGCAACATTGTATTTGTTCATTACAGGCTATTTTCCGGACTTCTACAATGCTATTGGCATACTCTATTACGGTATCATAGTTTTGGTATTTCTTCACTGCAGATCTCGTAAGGCCTCAGCTAGTTTTGAAATGGGCTTGGTCTCAGGTGTTACAGACTCCAGCGATCTGGGATTCAAGCATAGCCGGTCAGAGTATGCCAGGATATCTTTACGGAGTGCTTCGAGCGTGGCCACGATGGGTGCTTTTTTATATCCACCATCCGCTGTGGTCTCCTGAAACTTATAATCGCTATCCGCAAATTTTTGCATGATTATGCCATATTGTTCAACAAGCTCAGAATATATATCAATCATCCTGTTGTACTGCGGTTTATAGATTCCGAGCTTTTTCATGTCTGCGATTGTCGCATTCTTGATCGTTCCCTTTTTTGCGGTCTTCGCGGCCACCTTCTCACCTCCCGAAAAAAATTTTCAGAACTTGCTCTATTGGAAAGAGTTCCCTTAGCCCGGTCCCCTCTTCTTTAGAATTTGACCCTCGGGGTGGGGGGGATGCCTACCATGCCTGGGCCCCGTATTGTTCTATCCATTCCTGACCCTTATCGCCCAGGCGCTTGACCCACTCCAAACCCATGGGCGTGAGTTGGTTGGTATCTCGATCATGCATCTTGTTATGACACTGGCCGCATAGGCTGACCAGGTTAATACCTATCAATGCCAGGGCCTTGTTAAACAACAGGCACCAGTTCAGTGGTATAATGTGGTGCACTGTAGTCGCCGCCGTGCTTCTGCCGTATCTCTTGCATTCCTGGCAGAGGTATTCATCACGGCGTAAAATCTTTGGTTGCTTTGTTCTCCATTGTTTGGATTTATAAAAATTCATATCAATCCTGATCCCTAATGGCCGTCAGCTTGGCAACATACTCCATCCTGATATCCCCCGATATTCTGGTATCTAGAACAAGTTCACCAATGACAGAAAATACAGCCTTAAAAGCTTCTAGGCCTTTAATCTCAACCTGAACATTTAGCCCTTTAATGCGCTGCAGAGGCGGTGGATCTGGAGCCTTTGCTGGCGGTAAGCTTTTAGAACTTGTTTCCATGTTTAATCCTCCAATCTTAAACCTCTTGTTGCTCTGCATCGCCGAGACCGAAAAGTATGCCTGGCTTACCTTCTTCTTTACTGGCGGGGAGGTGACGTCCATGAAAGCAATAATTATAATCTTCTTCATTCGTCTGGCAAAAATGAAGTAAGTAGCAATCACAAAAAAGCGCCAATCCTCAATGGATTGGCGCTTTTTTGCATGCCCTTTAGGGGGATGCTTATTGTTCTTTTAATATTCGAACCATCTCGATTATCGCTTTAGAATAATCTGATTCCCAATATGGGTTACCATCTTTTGCGTAATCAAATTCAATTGTATACCCATCATAAAAGGTAACCTTGGCAACATTTTTAGCGTCGGTATAATCTGATAGTTCACACTTGATATTTATATTTGAAATGTCCGATTTTTTCTTAATTATAGTTTCCAGTGTTTTGCCACCATCTAGTGCTTTAGCAATTATGATTTGCGAACTTGTTGTAATTACAACAATGCAAACCATATCTGGATTGTTTATAGCAGTGTCAAATTCATCAATTGCCAACATTCCTTTGGGATATATAAATGTAATATTTTCATCACCAATAAAAGTTGATAATCTTTCAAGTATTCGGTGTGCGCATTTATGATTTGGCTTATTATATACACTTTCTCTAATAAAACGTCTAAAACTCACTATATCAAATAAGTCCGACCCCATATAAATTACCCTCCGTTTTATTTCTATTCTACCATAGCCTACCATGTAAAGCAGGAGTATACTTTTACTTGAGTGGGAGAGATGATTTTTTCGAAGGAGGTAAACCAATGGCAAAAGACGATCTTTTAAAGCCAGGAAACATAACACCAGATTCTGGCCAGTATGGTATAGTTGGTCCACGTGGTGGTAAAACCGAATACGGTGAGGTTACATCAGTTAAGAACAAACCATTGCCACCTACCCCCGAACCCGGACTTAAGTATAAACCAGTCGACATGACTAAACACGGGAAAAAATAGGCTTCTCTCCCGCTCATAACTAAAGCCCCCGGTCACCCGGAGGCCTGAACGCAATTTTTCTATCATAAAAATCATATCAGAGTTAAATGGCAAGTTACAAGGACACGTTTTGGACACGCTAAATGGACATCATACTGCATTGGTACCATAAAGCCTTACCGCTATTCTACGCACCAATCTACCGCGGTTTCTTCTCACTGTTCGTGTTTCACAATCCAATGATTCTGCGATATCTTCATCAGACTTTGATTCAAAATACCTACCCGAAACAGACAGATAATATGGATCGCTTGTCAAGGGGGCAAGTGCCTCATCCAATGTCTTAATTTCAAATTCATCTGCAGCAATCGATGCCCTCAGGTCCTGGGCCAGAGCCTCCAGTAGTTCTTCAGGTTCCAATCGGCAGCCGCTGCGCTGGAATCTGGCAATATCTTTGCTCCGCTTAGGCAACCCTTCAGTCAATATCGTTCTCACATATTCCTTATCCCTGGTCACCTTGTCTTTTAGATCCGGGAGGGCATAAAGTCTTCGCTCAGTTGTTTTATATATATCCTCTGGAGACTTCGCGACTTGGGTACGGCCAACTTCGATGGCCTTGGCCACAGCATTTTCAACCGCTTTATTGATAACGGCCTCGATATCAATTATATTGTTAGTGCTTTCAGATATTACCTGCTTCTTGCCCAACCCTAACCCCTCCTTTATGTGATTTTTCCGTGATGTAACAACATTTATCTTCTTTGACAAAACCGTTCAAACAGAATAACCTATTGTTAGGTTCACTAGTCCCTCTCATCTTGGGCAATTGCAGCCCTGTGATCATGGACTATTTTTGGACCTGTGAAAGCCTGATGTGGAGGGATACCTGGCAATTGGAGCCGGGCAAGCTGCCATTTTTCAGGCTTTTTTAATCCCTTCATGTGATTTAGCACGGTTCGTTCCTCTGGAGGAGTAATTCTTTTTAAAATACGCATTACTTCCGGCGCTTATATTCGGGTATTAAGCCCCCGGCTGAGCCCCAACAACAATCAAATGTTCTGCCCAGTTTAAGCGCCTCCACAATTGGTATATAATCTTATTGGAAGAGTCCGTTAGTATCGGGTCGCTTTGGGCGTTAAGATCAGAGGGTGCGTTTTGTGCTGCACTGACCCCCCGAAAGGACTCTTCTCAATTTTCCTTGCTGCGCATCTATACCATGAAATCCCTCAAATCATTTACAAACATGCCGCAATTGGCCCTCTTACCGGTTCAGCATCATCCATTGCTTGTTTTAAGGCTTTTATTTGAGCCTGACTCAAGGTCAGCAGCAGGGCACTCTCCTCTTCCTTGCCCACATCCTGCCCGATAATTACAGTGGTTTCTCCCGAGACCAACGGCATAACAACAATTTCACAGTCGACAATGCCGGCGAAGTTATGCAATCCGTATCTCTCGCTCATAAAGGCATTTCCTCCTCTCCAACATACCGGCCAACATCGGCCCATTTATCTTCTTTCCGGGTAGCACTGACTATCCTTTGAACCGGCTTATCATAGTGCAGCGCAATGTTTTTATCCGGCTCACCATCACGATTCTTCTGCACATATAATTTGTAATTGGCATTGATAAACCGCGGATCGTACTTCTCTTCTTTTTCGGCTTTATCCAGCGGCGCCAGTTTTAACAGCAGGTCGCACTCGTTTTCGATTCTTTTGGATCCCTGGAGAGTGCCATCTGGATTAAGCTGGGCCAAAACCAATACTGGTATCATTAATTCCTGCGCCAACAGTTTCATGGACTTGGCTACCTGCTCTAGTACCTGCCATTCTTGAAGCTTATGGTCCTGCTTGTCCATACGACCGACATAGTCAACTATGATCATCTCCACTTTGTGCTGAATCTTTGCCCTCTTGGCATGCATAACACATCTGACCGGAGTTAAATGCGGTGAATAGCTGTGAATGAAGCCAGATCGTGCGATAGAGTTTATTGCTTTGTTCAACCGGATCTGGTCATCAGGACCCAAATTGCCTTCTCTTATTGCCCGATAGGGTACACCAGAAATAACCCCTGCTAGCCTTTGATGCACTACCTCCTTGGTCATTTCTGTGTTGGTATATAACAGTGGCTTACCCTGGTCTATTGTTATGTTTTTGGCCGTCTGGAGAGCAAAGGCCGTTTTGCCTTTTCCGGTCTGTGCGGCCAGTATGATCAGATCCCCGCCCTTATATCCCAGCGTCAATTGATCTAATTGCGAAAATCCCGTAGAAACCCCTTCAATTATCGGTTCGCCATTAACGACAGACGCCTGGTACCGCTCTATTTTTTTATCCATCAGTTCCAGGAGATTCCGGGCTATCTGCTGGCCGTCCTCAAAATCGTCCCTTACCCGGCCAATATCAATCTGAGATAAATCCCGGATTGCTCCGGCCAGGGTATCATCTATTCCGTTACTGCCGTTATCAGCCAAGGTAGCCAGACATTTTGTCAGCACCGAATAACAAACGCGAGCCTTTGAACTGGCTATGACTTTATCAATCCAATATTGGATCTCGCTTTTATCCGCGTATTCCTGAAAAACATCATGGATATCCCTTAGTTGGCCGGTTGACTCATATAGACCATAGACCGCACTCTCTTTAAGAATGGTCCCATAAGTGGGGAATACGCCCTGCGTGTAGATGGCCACTATTAGATTAAAAAGTTCCCGGTGCAATTGTTCCGAAAAGTCATCAGGAGTAAGTTGACTAATTACCTCAATACATGATTCTTCTGAAATGGCGGCACCTGATAATACTTTTCGTTCACTCTGAACATCGGTCAATGATAACAACCTTTCCCCTCCCCTCTACATAATCTCTGCATCTTCCCCGATGCAGGACCGTGGCTTATGATCGTCTGGAGCTCGAGGTTTATGGTTCTTGGCTTTATGTTCTTGATAATTAACCCACTTCTCCCCTTCATCCAGGAAGTCGGGCAAACCGCCCTTACGTTTAAGAAAGTTGATCAGTGTCCATTTATGGCCGAAATAGTATCCTGGGTCACGATATATTTCCGAATACCTTTCTATGCCCAGCTGCACTAATTCAAGGCCATGCTTTTTGACTGCAGCATCAATAGCCCTTTTGATATCTGCATTTATTATCCGGTGAACAGTTATCCCCTGTTTATTCCAATGGTCGAAAACGACAATATATATATTATTTAAAGAATTATTTAATATATTATTTAAGGGTGCTGCAAGCCCTTGGGAAATGGGCGTTTGAGGCGAACAACAGTTGTCTATTTGATCAACTCGAGTTGTCTGTTCAATCAACTCCAGTTGATCGTTTAATAAACTGTTGTCTGATTGGTCAACTGTTGTCTGTTTAAACAACTGTTGACTATCCGATAAACTATTGATTGCTTGGTTATCGTTTTTGGTCCGGAATATGGAAGGATCCCATCGATCGACATGGACATTGAAGGAGTATGTATAGGGGACTGTATTTTTATCCCGGGTTATAACCCCCCAATTAACTAAATCATTTAGTTTGTGGCTAATGAATGTTTTATCGGTCTGGGTTTCATCAGCAAAAACCTGGTGCGGTATCCGGGCGCTGGTTTTCCGCTGCTTGTTTTTCTGCTCATGCTTATTATCATGATCTGGCCAGCCATAGGTCTCCATCCATATCACGTCTATCATTGCTCTGTGAGCACCAGATAGTTTTGTTTTGGCCAATACCCTTAGTGAATCTTTTGCTATGGGAAAACTGCCATTGTCCATGTCAATCTTGGTTATCACCTGGCGCACCTCCAGTTATTTTTAAAAGCCCCCCGGAGATGGGGAGACCTCCGGGGGTATAAGGGAGTTATTGAGCAACCAAACTGCCGTAGGGGAGCTACGAACAGTCCAGCATACACAGCTGGTTTGACATGTTGTTTCTTTTCTTCCAGGGCGGGTGTATATAGTCATAGGCCCACTTATCTGCAGCCTGCTCGACCCGGGCAATCAATTCCTTGTCATCACCAAAGATAAGGTCAATTTCTTCACCCGGGCTTAAAAAATCCGAGATAGTACAAAAATGACCAATTTCGTGGGCAAAGACCCATGCCCTTTGCACCAGGGACAGGCTATCCTCCAGGAGGATTTTGCATTCTCCATCCCGACTGCTGGCGCGTCCCACGAAAGGCTTAATAAAAGTAACCTCATGGACAGATATGCCATCGAGTTCCGCCATCCGGCTTAATTGGTTTATAATCTCGGCCGCTTCTTCCCCGGTTATGTTTAGTAGTAATTCGTCTATAAGTTCCTGCCGACGCATCAATCATCCCTCCTTAAAAAAGCGATCAAGAAGTTAATACCGTCAGCAAAGCCTCTCTCATAGTTGACGCTGGTGGTCTCTCCCTCCATGCTGTCCCGGATGCCTTCATAAGCCCAAAATAGTGCCCTAGCCTGCTCCTGGTCTTTCAGCAATTCGGTCAGCCTGTTGTTGACGGCCTTCTCTTGCTCACTGAGTTTTACCTGTCTATCGGACATGGAGTAGGTTTCATAGCCTCCGTACAGGAAATCATCCAAACGCTGCGCGAAATCTTCATCTGGCTTTATCACTGCCCTTAAAAGGCGATCTATTACTTTTGATTTAGTCAAAGCTATCCCTCCTTACTTCAGAGTTTGGTGGATGAAACGTATTCCATCGCCAAACCCTCGTTCGTAAAACAACCGGGTAGCCGTTGCACTGAGCTGCTCCTCATGGATGGCGAATATTTTAAACATTTCTCTTAATTTGTCATTGGGAAGTTCGCGAAGTATTTTGCTATACATTTCATTGGATTCATGTAACATTGCCGAATGCTCACGATTCTCAAGGGGTTCCTCCAGTCGGATAAGGTAAAAAGCCGACAGGTCATCAATAAACTTAATATTAACGTCCATGAAAATGCCCCCTAACCCATGATGGACTGGATGATCATGCGCACCCCATCCTGAAAACCATTGCGATAGGAAATCATGCTGACATTACCAGTAATACCGTTCTTGGCTTCATCGAGCCGAAGAGCAATCTTTTTGATGTCAGGTATATTCATCTCGATCAGGGCATTTATAAGTTGTTCAAAGTCCCTGTCTCCATCACATTTTTCTGTGGATTCAATCAATGAACTACCCAGTGGATTGTCTATGCGGCGCATCCACAGTTGAGCCAGATCCGAAATAAACGAACCGGCAATCATTTCTCCAACACCTTTATCAGTCAATGTGCTTTTAGCCATTTACAATCTCTCCCTCCATGTGTTAATTTGTTAATAGCATTTTTGAAAGCCGCCTCTGGGCGGTCTATTTTTTTGTCTCTCCAAATAGATTGAAAACCTCCATAGGGTCTTTTATAAATTGTCCATAAGTCCGTTCTATCCAGGTTATAGCTTCATCCTTGCTCATCCGCCGGACATCTTTCCGGATTTCTCTGGCCGGCTTCCCATATCGCTTCATAGCCAAGAGTTCATAATACTTGTCCATCATCTGGGCGGCCTTCGGAACGTCATCCTCCACCATGCTTAAATAGGTCAGCTTAAGAGTCCCTCGAGCTGATAGAAGCGGCCCAGTGTCTTCGGTTCCATCCAGTAAATCATCCTGGCTATAAACAGACCGGACGCAGCCACCTTCTTTTTTCAGCCGGCGCATCATTACATTGGGACCGTCCATCTGGGCCTGATAGGATATGAAGCGTACATCCTTTTCGTAAGTAACTGAGATACCTTCATCTTTGAACAAGTCCATAATAGTCTTTACCCCGGCTGCTGCTAATGAAATGTCGGTTGCTTGCGGGTAAACAAAATTGATGCCTTGCCTGTAAACTACAACTGCATAACCGGAATAGGGATTATCCTCCTCGATCGGGAAAACGAATATGGTACCTCCTAATTGCTTCCGAAGTTCATGGGCTCTGGTTTTGATCTGGTCTTCTGTCACGTTGTCTTTCCCCTCCTCTCTATTGGTTTCAGGTTAGGTGTGATTAAAATGACCATACCTAGCCATTACATCGTTTGAATAAAACCGTGTCCGGTAGGTAACTTTTGCTATGCACCATGGGAAAGATCTCTCTTTAGGCGATCTAAAATATAGATTTGGCCCTTTGGGGTTACCCTCGTAACCTTATACAACTTGGGGCCTTTTGTTGTTTCTGTAACCCCCTGGGTAATCTCGAAATAGCCTCGGTCAATATATTCCTGATAGGGTTCCCTTCCGTTGGGGAAAAGGAGATGCCAATCACGCAGCTTCTGATATAATCTCTTTTCTCCAATACTGATACCGTTCTTGGAAGCAACTTTCGCCAACTCACGGACAAGAATGCTGTCCTCGGAGGCAGCGCAAGTTTCAGCGAATGCGACCAGTGGCTTTTGTGCTTCCAGCCGTTCCGCTTGGTCAGCAGCCAGCCGCAATGCCTGGGCGAATGTTTGGGGAATAGCAGGAGTAGATGATAGGGCATTTTCCATCTGATCGAATCTCTTGGTATAAAATGCGGTGAATGCGGTGCCTTTGACTCCGGTAAGCTTATTGGCTATGAAGTCACAGCCGATCTTGGTTGCGTCATACTTGGGTCTTTCCTGACCGTTGCCGTCGCTGTATGACCCTTCAATGAAATAATCAGCCGGGCGCAATCTTGCGCTGGGGTCCTCAATACCCATATTGGCTTCGTTCATCTGTTCAATATAGGTCCTGATGTCTCTTAGTAGCTCTTTGTGCTGCTTCTTTACCATTTGGGCAACTTCCCTGCTGTCGATGGTTGGCGCGGAATTGTTAACGGGTATTAATTGATTCACAGGCTGTCCTCCTCTCATAATAAGGTCAGATTTCGAGATCACTCTGAGTGATCACAATGGGTATATGCGTTTTACATACTCCCTTCTATTGGTTTCATCCTGGCCAGTAATCCGGCATAGGCCGGCCACCCATCTAATGTCTTCTTCTCCAGGTCCGCCCTGGTCAAATGCTGAAAGTGGTCACCATTCTCGGCCTCCAGATAATGATCTTCGGTCACCGGCACCAGGTCCTCGTTTTCAAGCTCCAGGTAAGCCTGTCCATCCTCGATCACCAGGTAGCCATAGGTCCAGCCGTCCAGCAGTGCATCAATTCGATTGATCGTTTGTTGTAAGCTATTGGCTAAAAGAAACATATGGTGCCTCCCTTTTTACTTGATCTGCCGAAGCTTCCCATACTGGTTCTCTTCCGGCTTCTGGACACTGGCATCCTCCCGATCCTCAAACCATTTGTCCAGACCCTCCTGGCTGAAAAGCACCCTGCGGCCAACTCGGACACAGGGTATTAGGTTTTTTTTGGCTTTTTCAAGCAGGGTCCAGTAAGAGATATGTAAGTATTCTGCGGCTTCCTGGGCTTCCAACATATGACGTGGCATATAATCACCTGCCTTTCAAACCTTTTCAGCCCTTGATTCGGGCAACGGTAGCATATAAATAAGTCCTCCCCGGGTAAACAATCCTTGATGATAGTTCTGTTTAAATTGCATTTTTCTCCGATATATCCCCAAAAATATCTATCATGGGTACTCCGAACGCAATTGCAATACAACGTCGATTGTTAAATCGCGGGTATTTTTTGCCAGATTCCCAAATCCAGTAGTTCTTTTTGGTTGTTCCACACTCGTTTGCGGCTTTTTCCTGTGACCAACCTTTGGCCAATCGTAAAATAGCTATTTTCTTGTTCCAAGGCATGTCCTGTACAAAGGTTTGAATTGTATTCATATCATTCACCTCGCATAAAATGTATCTTTGTGGCGTCATTTTTATTAATATATCACCAATGACGCATTTAGTATATTCCACAATACCGCCTAATGGCGTCATTTAGCCTAAATATATACAACGTGCGTCAATTATCGCTCTTTGTCTTCAAATGCTTGATTTAGTGACGCCATGGGCGTATAATTACCACACAGGGGGTTAAGTAAAAATGGTGATTTCGAAGGAAAACCTTGGGGAACGAATTAAAAAAGAGCGAAGAGAAAAGTCAAATAGACTTGGCAGTAAAATCACTCAAGAGATCATGGCTAATGACATGAATGTCTCCCGAAGTTTCTTGGGAGATATTGAAAGAGGCCGGAAGTTTCCAAATTACGATTTGTTAGGCAAGATAGCCGAATATTTCGGTGTAACAATTGATTATTTATTGGGCAAATCACCCTTTAAAACGCAGCAAGAAGCAGAATATTCAATTATTGTTGTTGCCATGAAAGTTGCATTTAACGAAGGTGTCTTTAAAAGTCAAGGTCAACCCCATCTTTGGGAGCGAATATTTAGCTATATTGACATGATTTCTCTTGCGTATACCGAAGAAACAATACAATACATCGGTAGCTTGCTTGATAAAAAAGATCTGAGCAATATCGAGTATTTCGATTTATACAAATTTTTAGTGAAAGATATTCATTGGCCTGAGGATTTTAATGGCCCGATAGTCATTAACGTATTAGGGGTAAAAATAACTGCTTATGTTGATTATTGGGCGATTCCTAAAATAGACATAGATGAATCCCAAAGCCGTCTAAATGGAGTATATATACCGGGAGTTAAAAGTTTTGATGAGCGCACCGGAAACTACAAAAAAACATTCATTCCGGATTCTATTGAACAAAAATCAAGTATTAGATTTAAGGCCAAGCCATCTAGAAAAAGAAATCTCAATACTCGAATTCCTGTACTGGGGGAAATTCAAGATCTTAACGTAATCAAGTCAGAAAACAATATTGACGTTCATTTGGATTTAACCGAGGAATTTGAAGAAACCTTTATGATTGTCGTTGATGATGATAGCATGGCTGAGTTTGGAATATATCAAGATGATTTGATTGTTTGTCAGGAAGACGATAAAGCTGACCCAGGAGATATAGCAGTTATTCTAAATGATTTCAAGCCAAGCTTAATGAAAGCAGTTTTAAGAATATATGCAGAAGCAAATGGTGCAGGTGTATTTCAATCTCCAAACCCGAACTATGGAGACATAGTAGCCGATGCTCGCCATAGAATTGTGGGTTATCCTGTAGCATTAATAAGGGATTTGCAAAATAGTAGAGAAGCAGGAACATCATACGCAATACCTCATGGTCCGTGGTTCGAAATAATGGAGTTGGCACAAAATTATGGTTTAACCCCTAAGCAGGCATACGACATTATAAAAACCCATATAACTCTTAGCAAACGACTTAAAGGGGATTTGTGATGTCTGGAAAGATCCTTGTAAAAAAGAAATATATGAAATACCGATAAAATAGGTCAGTTATAGGAGGCTTTTCTTTTTCGAAAACGAAAGCCAAATGTACAAAAAAGCAAAAAAATACACAAAAAAGGACATAATTTCACCCATTTTGAAGGTTGCATAAAAGCAAGGCGGGGCATAATATAGTAGTACAATTAAATATTGTACAGCTAATATGCCCGTGCAAGTAACTCTCCCGGCATAAGGGAAGTGGTGAACCCGCGGGCTTTGATTTGGGGAGGGGTAACTGGATGCAGAAGACGGCCATTATGGTTGATGGAGGCTTTTACCGAAGGCGAGCTCAGACGCTTATGGGGGACAAAACGGCCGAGGACCGGGCCAAGGAACTCATGGAATACTGCCATCGGCACCTGCGGGAAAAAAATTCAGGTATTAGAAATGACCTTTACAGGATTTTTTATTACGATTGCCCCCCCATGAGCAAACGTGTTTTTCATCCGTTATTACAGAAGACCGTTGATTTTTCAAAAAGTGATTTGTATACATGGATGACAGCGTTTCTTACAGAGTTAAAAAAACAACGCAAAGTTGCTTTACGTCTTGGTATGTTAGCAGATTCTCAGGCTCATTATAACCTCAATCCAGAAACCTTAAAAAGGCTATATAATGGCAAAATCGCATTTACTGATTTAACAGAACAGGATTTTCAGATTAATGTCTCACAGAAAGGCGTTGATATGAAAATTGGTCTTGATATAGCTTCTCTGGCATATAAAAAACAGGTTAATCAGATTATATTAATATCGGCTGATAGCGATTTTGTTCCAGCAGCAAAACTTGCCAGACGCGAGGGTATTGATTTTATTTTAGATCCGATGTGGGCATCGATAAATCCTGATTTGCACGAGCACATTGATGGCTTACGTTCGTGTACACCGAGGCCCAGACCTCATACCCCGATTGTTTCTCCCGCCATTGAAGAAGTTGCTGATATAAAAGAATAACTAGGAGGTGAATATTATTGACAGAAGACAAAAAACTCCGAAGCTCAGTGGGATATTACAGGAAAAGGGGTGAGAATTCTTACGAATTAGACTACCGGCGGAATAGGACAACTGTTAAGGCTAAAAATGATACTGAGGCTGCACGCTTACTCGCTAAGTTTATTGCCGATGTAGATGCTGGTCGATTTAAAAAGCCCAGCAAAATGACGGTCAAAGAATTTTCCGAGCGTTTTCTCCGGGACAACCCCGATTTATCAGCTACAACAAAGCACAACTATGAATATTACTTGAATCAGCGCATACTGCCGGCTCTCGGGGCAAAGAAAATCGACAAGGTCAAGCCAACCGACTTATTAGACTTCTACGCAAATCTCAAAGAAGACGGCATTAGGGATGACGGTAAGCCTGGTGGCCTGAGTCCGGCTACGATCCAGAAGCACCACCATATCCTATCATCAATGTTTGCCTTTGCCGTGGAGCTAAATGAACTTGACGAAAACCCATGCAACAGGGTAAAGCCTCCGAAGATCCCCAAACGCAAGAAGGCCAGTATCGATAGGGAACCAGCCAAGGATATGCTCAGGGCACTGGGAAAGGAATCTCTCAAGTATAGGTGCATTGCACTTATCGGGGCCTGTACTGGCATGCGCCGCGGAGAAATCCTTGGTCTAGGTGACAACACCTTGGATTTGGAGAATTGCATTATTCGGATCGAACGTGCCTCCACCCATATTTCAGGTAAAGGCATCTTCTTGGATGATCCCAAAACCGAAACTAGTATTAGAAACATTCCATTCCCTAAAGCCATAGTCCCTTTACTTGAAAAAATGATAGCAGAAAGAAATAAGCAGCGAGAGAAATGCGGCGATAAGTGGCAATCTCAAATAGAGGTCCATGGACAACTAATTGATAATGACCTCTTGTTTACCCAATGGAACGGGAAACCAATGCACCCTAATTCGGTTGACACTTGGTTCCGGAAGTTTAAGGAAGACAATAACCTCCCGGAAAACCTTAAATTCCATGGATTAAGGCATACCAATATAACCTTACTCCTGAAAGCAGGTGTTGATGTAGGTACCGCTGCCGACATGGCTGGTCATGCAAAGAAGTCAACGACCCTGGCATACGATGATCCAGATGCTGAAGCACTTCGCAATGTTGCCGACAAAATAAACGATGCCCTGTCATTAGAGAGCATCGTTCCCAACTTACTGAACCATCCTGTTAACATTAAACGGAAGGGGAAAAAGGCAGCCAGCAAATAACATTCCAACTTGGTTCTAATGGTATTGAATAGGGTAACCTTTTGCCCTCTTTGTCGGCAATTTTGTCGGCAAAGACAATTTTGAGTGATTTTCATAAAAATACCGGGGTCCTCAAACCCCGGTATTACTTGTTTTCAATGGTGGGCGCGGAGGGTTTCGAACCCACGACTTCTACCGTGTGAAGGTAGCACTCTCCCGCTGAGTTACGCGCCCGAATTATTGGTATTATATATCATGCAATCAGTGTTTTCAAATCAGTCGAACAACTGCCCGGAAACGATGGTCTGGGAACGGCGGGGACCTACGGCCACTATGGACTGTTTTACCCCGGCGAGTTCCTCGATCTTCGCGATATAGTTGCGGGCCTCCAGCGGCAGGTCACCCCATTCGGTAACATCGGAAAGGTCCTTCTGCCAGCCCGGCAACTCGATGTACTGTGGTTCGCACTTGGCCAGTACCCCGATATTTTCCGGGAATTCAGTGATTATCCGACCCTCGTAACGATAGCCCACGCAAATCTTAAGTACCGGGAATTCATCCAGCACATCCAGTTTAGTCACCGCCAGGTCAGTCATTCCGTTGACCCGGGTGGCATAGCGCAGGATTACCGCATCCAGCCATCCACAGCGGCGGGGACGTCCGGTGGTGGTGCCGAATTCGCAGCCGCGCTGGCGCAGCTTTTCCCCCAGTTCATCGGTTAGTTCGGTGGGGAAGGGTCCTTCGCCCACCCGGGTAGTATAGGCCTTGGCTATGCCCAGCACCTTGTTAATACAGGTCGGGCCGATTCCCACACCCACGCAGGCTCCGCCGGCGATGGGATGAGAAGAAGTCACATAGGGATAAGTGCCGTGATCAATGTCCAGGAGGGTTCCCTGCGCACCTTCAAACAGCACTTTCTTTCCTGCTTTAATCTGGTTGTAAACCAGATAGGAGGTATCATCCAAATAGGGTTTTAAGACCTCCACCTGGCTGAATAATTCGTCCATCAGTTCCTGGCAATCGAAGCCTTCTTCACCGTATATCTCGCGAATTATACGATTCTTGTATTCCACCTGCGCACAAAACCGAGCTTTAAAATAATCCCTTTCGTGCACCAGATCAGAGATCCTGAAGCCGATCCGATTGATCTTGTCAGCATAGGTGGGACCGATCCCGCGCTTGGTGGTACCGATTCCATTGCTGCGATCTTCCAGCTCATCGATCTTTTTGTGGTAAGGCATTACCAGCGGCGCCCGCAGGCTGATCCTGAGGTTGCTGGTATCTATTCCCCGCTGTTGCAGGCCTTCCAGTTCCTTGATCAGGTTGCCCATGTCCAGGGCTACACCGTTGCCAACTACACAAAGGGTCTGGGGGTAGAGTATTCCTGACGGCACCAGATGAAGCATGAACTTCTCGTCCTGGACTTCCACGGTATGTCCGGCATTGCTTCCTCCCTGATATCTGACTACGCAATCTGCCCGCTTGGCGAGAAAATCAGTAATCTTGCCCTTACCTTCGTCTCCCCACTGGGTTCCAATCAATACTACCGCTGACACCGGCATTCCTCCCGGTTATGGTCTGAAAAACAAACCTTAATTTTCCGCATTTGACGGCAAGCTTATCTTAGCAAAAACCACAGTACCATGTCAATGATAGCGGCAACGACTTGGACAAGGTAAACAGAGCGACAGGGGGAAGCAAAAAGACATTCATTCTGCTTCCCCTACCGTGCTTTAATCAAAGATATGCTCGTGGGCCTGGCTTATGTATTCAATTGGAATGACCTCGATACCAGGCATACCACCCGGGATGTCCTTGAGATTGTCCAGGGGTATGAGAATCTTTTTGACTCCGGCCTGGCGGGCTCCGCAGATCTTCTCGTACAGGGAGCCAACAGGCTTTACCCGCCCCTGCAAAGAGAGTTCACCGGTCACCGCCACATCCTGGCGGATGGCCCGGTCCTTGATGGCGCTGTAGATGGCCAGATAGACCGCAGCTCCTGCCGAAGGTCCGTCTACCTTGCCGCCGCCGACGAAGTTAATATGCAGGTCGTAGTTGTTGAGGTTCTCGCCGCACTCCTTGCGCAGGACGGACGCGGCGTTGAATACTGAATCGCGGGCCATAGTGCCGGCAGTGTCGTTGAAGCGTATACTGCCTTCCCCGCCATTTTCCGGCTTAAAGGCGATGGCCTCCAATTCCAGCAGGGTGCCCCGATAACCCGAAGCGCCGATAGCAAAGACTTTGCCAACCTCGCTGCCGCTGCCGGCTTTGTTCCAGGTATGCGGAGCCAACCGGCTATTCTGGATGGCTTCATAGACATGCTCGATCCTGACTTTGACCCGGGGAGTGCGGGACCGGCTCTCACTAAGTGCGATGGCATAGGCATCGGCCAGGATCTTGTTGGCGGCACGTCCTTCCGAGGTGTAGTCGGCGATGGTGTCGTCGACTCCGGGCTGGATGGACAGCCGCAGCTTGCGGGCCGATATCCTAACGATCTCTTTAATATCCTCCACGCTGAGCGGCTCAAAGAAGACCTCCATACAGCGGGAGCGGAAAGCCGGGCTGATATCCTCCCGGCTGCGGGTGGTGGCCCCGATCAGAACGAAGTCAGCCGGTACACCCTGTTCGAACATCTGCTTGATATAGCGGGGCATGCGGTCATCCTGGGGATCGAAATAGGAGGACTCGAAGAATACCCGCTTGTCTTCCATTACCTTGAGCAGCTTGCTCTGCAGGAAGGGCTCCATATCGCCTATCTCATCGATAAAGAGTATGCCGCCGTGGGCATCGGAGACCAGCCCCAGCTTGGGTTCGGGTATGCCCTCTTCCGCCAGTTCTTTGCGAGCACCCTGGTAGATGGGGTCGTGCACAGAGCCCAGCAGTGGGTTGGTCGATTCACGGGGATCCCAGCGCAGGGTGGTACCATCCACCTCAATAAAGGGTGCATGGCTGGCGAATATACTGTCGCGCCGGCCTTTGACCATCTCCAGCGCCAGGCGCGCACAGGTGGTCTTACCCACGCCGGGCGGACCATAGAGCAGTATATGCTGTGGATAGGGAGTGTTTAGTTTGGAAATGAGTGATTTAATGGCCTTTTCCTGGCCGATAACCTCTTTCAGGCTGGCGGGCCGGAGCATCTCCAGAGCGGAGCGGCTGAGGCTGCTGCACTCCATCTTTTCGAGACGGCCTAGTTTTTTCAGGGTCCAGGCATTTTCCGAGCTGGGCTTCTGTTCCTTCAGTACCTCCAGCTTGATATCCCGTATGTACTCGTTATATTTCTTTTCCATCTTGTCCTGGATGAGCTGCTCCAGCTTGTCTTCCACCATCTGACGGGCATAGATGTCAGCCAGCATCTCTTCCAGGCGATTCAGCATGCGGGGAATATTTTCCTCCTCCAATTCGGCCAAAAGGGGGGTCTCCTGCAGGATCTGCTGCAGGGCCCGCACTCGGTCGGTGATCCGGGCCGAACCCATCAGGTCGATGACATTCATTTTGCTGGCCCGGAGGATCAGGCCCTGGGTGCCGTAGATGTTGTCGAGGTGTTTGTAGATTGATTCTATCCGCAGGTTAAGGTCCTGCTCCAGTTCCTGATCTGAATTATTGGGAAATCGTTGTTTCACCGTATACTGCGTCACTGATTCCTCCTGGGATTATTCCGCTGTCACCACCAATATGATCTCGGCTTGCACAGCGGGATAGATTTTCAGCTTCACCCGGTATTCGCCCAGGTGCTTTATGGGCTCCTTGAGATCGATCTTCTTCTTATCAATGTCCAGTTTGTATTCCTGGTGGATGACCTCGGCGATCTCGCGGCTGGTCACAGCGCCAAACAGCTTGTCGCCGCCCCCGGCCCGGGCTGCTACCCTGACCGTCTTTCCATCGAGTTTGTCGCGCAGTGCTTCCGCTTCGCTCATTTCGCGGTCCATATGCTTCTGCACCCGCTGCTTCTTCTCTTCACCGGCCTTAATATTACTATTGGTAGCTTCAACCGCCAGACCCCTCGGCAGTAAATAATTGCGGGCGTAACCGTCCGCAACCTCTTTGATATCTCCTACTTTGCCCAGATTCTTAATCTCTTTGGTCAGAATTACCTTCATGTTAATCCCCCTTCTCTATTCGCAGTTTGCGATAATCCAGCAGAGCGTCAAACATGCCAAAAATACTGAAGAAAATCAAGGCTGATGGGAGAAAGACCGTGCTGAGGACGACCAGGATGATGGTGAACCATCGCCGGGGCGTCTCCTGCATCTGCCCTATCTTAAAGATTACTGCCGCCAGTCCGTAATAAACCGTTATGGGAGTCAGCACTACCAGTATGTTGGAACCGATATAGAATAACTGTTGGTTCTCCTGGTAACTGCCCCATAAACACAAGGCCAGACCGGCTATGATCACCCAAACCAGCTGCCAGGCCATGATCTCCTGACGGTATGGTTTCTTCTTTAGACGCTCATCGCCTGACTTCCGGCTGATATATAGCGCCAGCAATAAGGCGAAAAATACTGTCATGATTACCTGAAGATAGAAAATAGCCCACAGGTGGTTGAGAATCGTCCGGCTCACTTCCCGGGCGCTCTGGCGAAAATCCTCTTTGCTGATGCCCTGTTCGGCATAGATTTCCGCCAGGCCTGATTCATCGTAAGTCTTCATGGTTTCTTCGATATAGGTATTGATTTCCTTCTTCAGATCTTGCTTCCAATCATACTGGGTCTCGAACCAATTGATCCCCAGATAGAGCGACAATCCCACCACGGCAATAGCTACTCCGGCCTTCTGCAGGTCATAGTAGTTGCCGCCTCGCCAGGCCATATAGCTCATGGTCATTAGGGCCAAGCCGGATAAGGTCATGATATAGATGATGTTGACCAGCCCCCCGGCAAAATACATCCCCGCGATATTAGCCAGGAATAGGACCAGAAGCTGGGTTCTCGTAAGCTTTTTGCCGGCGGTTATCAGGACGGCTCCCCACACAATAGCCGACAGCAGGGCAGCAAAGGGCCAGGCTGCCATCATGTAAGACAAGGAACAACTCAGTAATAAGAATAGAATAAAGACCGCCATTCGTCACCTCTTTGTTTTTTCCAGGTAGCCCAGCAATTCTGACAGGTTGCCCAACCATTCTTCTCCTCCCAGGGAATCGTCCAGGCTAATATGTAATTTGTTCTTGATTTTGGCGTCAATCGCCGCAAAACTCACCCCTACCTTCTGCCCCAAGATATAAGACAAAATGATAATGGTGGCCAGCGCATCGCACACCGCATCTGAACTCTTTAATAACAGGGATTTAAACAGTTCCGCAACTGAATCAACCAATTCCGCCTTGAGCCAATCGATCATCTTGAGGTTCTTGGCTACGTCAATTTCCCGAGCTCGCGCTCTCAAGTATCTCACCTCCAGGGATTAGACTTCTGCAATTGAAGCTCTATTTCCTGCTTTTGGCGATATTTGGGCAAAATAAATAACCCAGGGCAAAAGAAGTGTCTGCTACCCTGGGTTTATGAAAAAAATAAGGAACCCTCCAAATCGAAGAGTTCCTTAGGATTTCTTAATACTTACTCGGCAGTGTAAGGCAGGAGAGCCATGATACGGGCTCTCTTGATAGCTATGGTCAACTGCCGCTGATGATGAGCACAATTACCGGTTATCCGGCGGGGCAGGATCTTGCCGCGCTCGGTGATGTACCGGCGCAGACGGGGAATTTCCTTATATTCAATGTGCTCTATCTTATCAGCGCAAAAATTGCACTGACGTCTCTTCTTCCGTCTTTCCTTCTTCATGTTCTTCCCTCCTTGCGATCTAGAATGGGACCTCATCATTGGGATCCGTGAAATCTACTTCTTCAATGCCTACTTCACGGCCCAGGTCATTCCATTCATCCTGCTGGCGAGGTTTGCCTTGAAAATCCGAGTGAGACGGCGAGCCTGTCCCGGGCTTGCTCAAAAACTTCACATCGTCGGCGACTACTTCGACCGCTTTGCGCTTCTGACCGTCCTGTCCCTCGTAGCTGCGAACCTGCAGACGTCCCTCGACCATGGCTAGCTGGCCCTTGGTCAGATACTGGGCACAATTCTCTGCCTGCTTCTGCCATACTACGATATCAATAAAGTCGGTCTCTTCGCGCTTGAATTTGCGATTTACTGCCAGGGTGAACCGTGCTACGGCGGTTCCCTGCTGGGTATACCGTAATTCCGGATCGCGGGTAAGACGCCCGATTAGAATCACTCGGTTTAACAATGTTCTTCCCCCCCAATCTAATAGACCCTATTTTTCATCCTGACGAATGATAATATGGCGCAGGAATTTGTCTGAGATCTTGATGACCCGGTCCAGTTCCTGGATGGTCTCCGGCTGCCCCTTGAAACGCCACACAGAATAAAATCCTTCCGTGTATTTTTCAATGGGGTACGCCAGACGCTTCTTGCCCCAACCGTCCATTTCCCGTTCAAACTCGCCGCCGAAGTCGGCAATGATCTTTTGCAATCTTTCCTTCGCCTCGACGCTTTGTTCCTCTTCCAGATCCGGTTTGAGAATAAACATCATCTCATAATCGCGCACCGCTACACCTCCTCCCTATGGTCTAACCCGTGAATAACAGGTAATGGCCCCGACGCAAGGCCGGAGCAGGGACTATATGATTATATCAATATCCGATAGACCAGCGCAAGGGTTAATCTGTCATATTATGCGGTGGGTACAAAAAAATCAGGCGGCGGGTTTCACAGTACAGGTCTTGGCCCAATCAGGTGGATACTATGACTATTCGTTTTTCGTTGGCATCATAATACATGGTAACATCACGAAGTTCATGGCTTAACTCCACCGAGTCGTTCTTGATGCGGAAAGAGGTGGAATGATGCACCCGATCTTTGACCTTGATCATGCCCTCGCCTCTGGTCAGGCGCAGGGTGGTATTGATGCGGGTTTGCTCCTCTTTGTTATTCTCGATCTTCTCCAACAATTCATTGTAGCTGGGCAGCAGTTTACGAAGCACCTGGAGATTTTCTACCGTCTGTTCTTTGGCCACTTCGCGGATCTTGTCCGCCAAATAACGAACCCGTTCCTCTGCTGATTGTATCTCTTCTTTCAAGCGATTCAGTTCATCAAACAAGGCTCGGCGGTCAAAACCCTTGACCACCAGGTTAAGATCACGGTCCGACTGGATCGAATTCACCAGGATCCTGGATCCCGCCAGGATATCATTATATCCCAGGATCTTCCCCCGGCGTCCCTGCAAGAGCAGGGCTTGACCGGCCTTGATATTGGATCGCAGCACATACTCGTTGACCACCACGTTTTCACCGGCCTCCACCTTAGCCTCCTGGATGTATCGAGATTCTACGTTTTTACGTGCTTTTATCATAGCTCCGCCGCGACCGGTAATGCCCTGGTGCACAAAAACCGACCCGCCGGAAGAAATAGCCGTAGCATTTTCGATGCCGCCGCGGATCTCGATATCCTCCTCCGCTTCGACCTTGAACCCGTCACGTATCCAGCCGGTGATGATGATCTTGCCAGGGAATTGGAGATTTCCTACATTGAAATCAATGTCTCCGTTCACCACATGCAGTCGGGTTACCCCGACTTTTCCCCCTTGCCAGAATAGAGCGCCGTCATACTCGGCCACTGCGGTATTGGTTCGCACGGTCACCCCTTTGCCGACATGGAATCTGCCGGGCCTGCCCGGTTTGGGCGCAATGGTCTCGCCCAGCACGTTATATCCGGGTTCACCTTCCGTAGCTGGTTCAATTGACGCAATAAATTGCCCGGTCTCAACCTGAATGATCGAGCCCAGGTTGTAGTAATCTACCGTGCCGTCTTCAAAAATCTCGGGTTTCATCGCGGGCGGGCTGTAGAAATAGGTGACTCTGGCATCTTCGCCCGGGATGGGTTTGGTTCCTTCAGCAACCATATAGCTGGCACTGGTCGCCTTTGATTGCAGACAAAGCGTTTCGATTCTATCGTTAATAATGCCGTAGCGAATACCGGCCTCAGTAAGGGCATCCGTAACCTCAAACGGACTCACCTGATCATAGGCGCCAATCACTACCCAGGCCAGCATTTTATCGGGTGAAATCTTGACCCCGACTCGTTTTGGAATCGACTCTAACAACTTCTCCCTTAACCCCCGTAGCTCTCTCTCTCTACGTTAATATCTATAAATATTTATATTTTAAATATATCGTATAATGATGGGAAAAAAATTGCGGGATTACTGCGGTAAAATATGTCGTATTATACCACTACCAGCGTAAATGTGCAAAAGGTGGTAAGAATACCTGTTTGAACTTATTAGAACCTGGTGTGGGGAAGGAAGCTCGCTCCCAGTTGCGGTTTATCACTAACTTGTGGTGATCTACTGCGGGGTCATGGAGGGTCTCCATAAAAAAAGTGCGGGCTTTCCCGCACTCTGCTTTCCATGCTTGGATTTTCTACAGACGGCCCCGTACCAGCAAGCTGTTGAGTTCAGAAACCGGTTTTTCAATGATGTAGGTATCGGAAAAAAGCGCCTTCAGCACCGCTACTACTTCGCTCTTTTCCACCTCTCTGAAGGAGAGGATACAGAACTGGTCCGCTGGTGACATGGTTTTAACCGTCACCAAATCTCCCACCCGTAACGGGCTTCCCATTATCGCTTTGAACTTCACCGCTCCTCACTCCCCTGCCCAGAAGCCAATAAACCTCGGTCTACCGTATTATATGCGGAGAAGCCGGCAAAGGTTAAAGCGGCAAGGGGAATCGTCCCCTCGACTCACCCTCAATCGTCCTGGGGGACGTGTTTTTCTACCCTGACCATCCGTTTCTCGAACTCCAGGCGAGGGAGCATGACAATGCGCTGGCAGCCCTGGCACTGGATCTTGATATCGGCACCCATGCGGGTAACCTCCCAGTTATAGCTGCCGCAGGGATGTTGTTTCTTCATACGCACAATGTCGCCCAGCTTGAATTGCTTGCGCTCCATATTCTCCACTCCCCCGGAGTTAATTGATTAATTTTTAAACCTAGCTAATCTCCACTTGTCCCTCTCCCGGTTCTTTTACCTGACCTATTACCCAGGCGGGACAGTTTCTCCGGGTGAGTTGCTCTTTTAGGTGCTCGGCCGAACTCTGGTCCAGGGCTATCAGCATGCCCCCCGCCGTCTCCGGCGAAAACAGCAGGTCATTTACTGCGGATTCCAGATTCCCCCGGTATACGACGCGGGAGATAACATGATCCCGGTTGCGGTAAGTCCCGGCCGGAATCAGTCCCATCCGAGCGTACTCCAGGGCTCCCGGCATAAAGTGCAGTCGGCCCGGGTTGATCTCCAGCTTGACCCGGCTAGCCGTGGCCATTTCCAGCATATGTCCCACCAGGCCGAAACCAGTAATATCGGTAGCCGCGTGAGCCCCGACCTCCTGCATGGCCTCGGCCGCCGCCCGATTAAGGGTAGACATCCAGGTCATCGCCTCGTCTTTTTCCGCTGCCGATGCCATATCCGCCTTGATTGCAGTAGTGACTATCCCGCTGCCCAGGGGTTTGGTGAGGATCAGCAGGTCACCCGGACGGGCTCCGTCATTGCCGGTGATGCGCTCCGGGTGAACCAGCCCGGTTACCGACAACCCGTATTTGGGCTCGTTGTCATCTACGGTATGGCCGCCCACCAGCAGTGCGCCGGCCTCATTTATCTTGGCCAGCCCCCCCGCCAGGATCTGGCGCAGGACTTCCTTGTCTCCGCATTCAGGAAAACAGACTATATTCATGGCCAGCAGCGGCCGCCCTCCCATGGCATAGACATCGTTCAAGGCGTTGGCCGCGGCAATCTGGCCGAAGACAAAGGGATCGTCGACCATGGGGGTGAAGAAGTCCAGGGTCTGTACCAGGGCCGTGGTATCATTCAGACGGTAGACTCCCGCATCATCGCGACCGGCGAAACCCACCAGCAGATCGGGATGGCCTGGTATATGCAAGCCGGATAGTATTTCATCCAGGGCCCCCGGCCCTATCTTGGCAGCTCAACCCGCCGCCCGTACCATCTGCGTCAGTCTCTCCACAGTCAACACCTCCCTTCCTGGGGTTTGTAATTAACCACAGATGAACACTGATTGATACAGATGAACACTGATTTTTATGCCATGGCAACATCTGTAATACGTTTATCCATCAAATGGCGTTCTTCAACCCTGGTTTTTGACTAGATGAGTCTCTTTATACACTCATTATTCATCCATAGGCAGGCATAAGAACCGTCCCTATGCCTGCTTTCTGCGGGAGCGGGTGGTTTTGGCCGCCGGCTTGGCTGCTTGGGCCGGGGCAGCACCGAAGGATTGCATAAAGGCTTTGTAGCCCTTATACGCCATATAGACATCGGCCTTGCTGGTCACTTCAAAGGGGGAGTGCATCCCCAGTACGGCTACGCCGCAATCCAACACTTCCATGCCGTAGTGGGCGATGTACTGTGCTACGGTTCCGCCGCCGCCAATGTCGACCTTGCCCAATTCACCGACCTGCCAGGTTACCCCGTTCCCATCGAACAGCTGCCGGATGGCGGCCAGGAACTCGGGGTTGGCATCACTGGAGCCCGACTTGCCGCGGGAACCGGTGAATTTGGTTACTACCAGTCCGTTGCCCATAAAACTGTTGTTCATCTTCTCGAATACTTCCGGGTAATTGGGGTCTACCGCCGAATTCACATCGGCCGACAGACAGTAGGATGCCATCAGGCTTTTACGGATGGCAAAATAACTGGTGTCTCCCGCTTTGTGCAGCAGTTCGGCCATGAGGTTTTCGATCAGCAGGGACTGCAGTCCGGTGTTGCCGGTGCTGCCAATCTCCTCTTTATCTACAAACAAGGCGATAGCAGTGCGGCGCGGCTTCTCGACCTCCAGGGCGGCCACCAGCGAGGTGTAGGCGCAAACCCGGTCATCCTGGCCGTAGGCCCCTACCATACTGCGATCCAGGCCCACCTCCCGGGCTGGCCCGGCTGGGACCAGTTCCAGCTCAGCGCTGGTGAAATCATCTTCTTCGATTTCATAACGTTCCTTTAACAGCTCCACGATCCTGGCCTTGAACGGATCACGTTCGCTCTCGCCCGGCCGACTGCCGACCAGGGCGTTGAGTCCCTCACCCTTGATGGCCTCACCCAGCTTCTTCTCCATCTGATCCTTAGCCAGATGAGGGAGCAGATCACTAATGGTGAAAACCAGATCCTCGACGTTTTCCCCGATGGACAACCGGGTAATCTGGCCGTCAGGTTTCACCACCACCCCGTGCAGGGCCAGGGGGATAGCCACCCATTGATATTTCTTGATCCCGCCATAATAGTGGGTCTTGAGCAATACCTGTCCGTCCGCCTCGTAGAGGGGCCGGGCCTTGAGGTCCAGGCGCGGGCAATCGATATGAGATGCCACCAGGTTAACGCCCTGGGTCAGGGGTTCTTCCCCAATCACGATCAGTCCGCAAACCTTGCCTTTGTCCTCAAAAAAGATCTTCTGGCCGGGCACGATGGTGTCGATGTCCGCCAGCTTTTTAAAGCCTTGCTTGGTAGCCAGCCCGGCGATATAATCCACTGCCTCGCGTTCGGTCTTGACTGCACTCAAGAAATCCAGGTAGCCCGCATTGAAATCATTGGCGGCCTGGGCCTCGCCCTCGCCCATTCGGGTCCAGGCATTGGGTTTTAATTCTTCTCGGTTTTCTGTCACTCGGTCAACCTCCTTAATGCTCTATATTAATGCATTTTCCATAATCTTTCCCTACCCCGGGAATGCTCTATACATTAATAAAATGGGTCTTAGCTTATCAAGCCCTTGAACAAATCGAACCACTGCAGGAGCCAGTCGGCCAGAAGGGATCGGCTCACATAGCCATCGATAGTCGAGGCCAGGGACAACCCCATCTTCGCGCCCAGATCCAGGGAGGGCAGGATCAGTCCCAGCACTACCGCCATTATGAGCAGATTCTTGACCAGGACCACCGCAGCGCCCAATCCCCGGTTCACTCCGGCAAAGAGGGTGCCATCCAACAGGGTGTTCATTCCGTGGCTCATTAGCTGCACCACCTTGCTGCCCACCCATAAAATCAACAAAAAGGACAGGATAAGCAGCAAATTGCCGGCCAGAAAGCTGGCGGTGTCACTATACATGGTATCCAGTTTATCCAGGTTCAGCAAACTGTTATCCGGCGCCAGGGCGGCCAGAGGGAGTTTGTTCCGCAGCCAGTCGGCCAGGGTGGCGCTGATGTTGAAATACTGGTCCAGCCAGGCGGACAGGGCGTGGTAAAAGATAACGGCCAAGGCCAGGCCGACCAGGAACCCCAGCACACCACTGACGGCCCCAACCATGCCCTGGCGGTAACCCGCCGCCAGACTTAGGAGCAAAACGGCGATAATAATATAATCCAGAAGATTCAACTGCATTAAATCACCTTGAATGGCTGAATAATCCTTATTATAGCATAGTGTCCCGCTAAATGCCCAGAATCGTTGTTCCCCGGCTCTATTGCCTGCCCTGACCGCAGCGTCTATAATATAAACAGGTTTAAAAGATTTAAGAAAGGTCCTTTTTCCGGGAGTTTTCGGGAAACTCCCGGCGGGCTGGCATAAATCAACAGGATCAATACTAATAGTAATAATAGAGGAACCGGTATGCATCTGCTGCAAAGCATCACTCATCCTAATTTGATCGATATACATAGACACATAGCAGAATGGGGCAGATTGGCACCCGTAATGGTCTGGCTGGTCTTTGTGATCCAGGCCATGCTGCCGGTTTTTCCATATCTGGTGGTAGCCGCCGCTGCCGGCGCCTTATTCGGTTTCAAGATCGGATTTCTGGTATCGTGGCTGGGAGCGGTCTGCGGCTGTTGTATCGGGTTTGGCGTGTGCAAGTACCTGGGGGAAGATTGGGCCCGGAGCCATGTGCTGAATAAATATGACTATGATCTGCAGCATATAACCCCGGAAACAGCCTTCTGGACCATTGCCACCGCCCTGATTATACCGTTTGTGCCCACTCCGCTGGTTAATGCCGCCGCGGGATTATCAGGCATACGTTTTCGAACCTTCTTTATATCCATTTTGATCGGCAAGATTCCCACCGCGGTACTCTACACCGGTCTGGGGGTCTCTATTTTCGGTATGCGGGATGTCCGGCTGACCCTGATAATCATATCCTGCATCATCATTCTGGTGGCGTTGAGCCGCCGCTATAGCAAAGGTAAGTATAGCCTTACCGGCAGCAACACCATAAACCAGGACAAATGATCGCGGACCTTGGCGTCCCCCGCAGGCAGTCACCAGGTCACTGACGACACGCAGCGGGAAGAGGTTCTGGTACCTGAAAACAGATTCTAACATGTATTTTCATAACAGGCTTGATGACCGAAGGAGCGGTTGCAGTGGTGGATTTGGAAAACGTACTGGCAAACCCCAAGAAAAACTATATCGCCGCCTTGACCCCGGTCACGGTAGTAGCCATGATGAAATTTCGACCGGACCGCTTTCGCTATGAAGATTGTCTGCCCTACCTGGCTGAACATGACCTGGCAGTGAGCGACTTCTATTTCAATCGCTTTGAGCCCTTCGCCTGGTATGTCTATTATAAGGACTATGCGATGCTGGAGCTGCCGGCCTTCAATCCCCGTACCCTGGAGTCCTATCAGCCGGCCCGGACTTACGAATTTGAAAACTCCCGGTTGCAGGCCTGCCTGGATGCCGAGGATTATCTGAGTTTTTTTACCCTGATCAACAAACGTCTGGCCCTCAAGACCTACCTGGCTCTGTTTGCCCGCATACCCGATCCGGAGAAGGCCGATGTGTTCTGGTATATCTTTTCCCGCTGCGGTTATCGCCTGGAGGATTTTGACCCGGCCTTTATAGTCCGGATCAGGCAATTCATGACGGAGGGCTCTTCACTCAAATGTGGAACTCCCGGAGAATATTTGGACATCTACCGGGGCCAGTCGGCGGACGGCCAGGAAAATCCCGCCCATCAACACTGGGCAACCTCCTGGACCCTGGATATCAATGCAGCCATCCTACATGCGACTCGTCTCCTGACCAGCGGGAAGCTGTACGCGGGCAGGATCCCTTGTGAAAAGGTGGTGGCCCTGATCAAATACCGCAACGAAAGCGAAATCATCGCTTACCCGGATGACATCTCCGCCATCCATGAGATCCCTCAATTATCCTATGCCGATATCGAAGCTGATTTACAGGCTGCGGGCATCCTGGCTCTCAACTCCGCTTACCAGCAGCGCTTAAAGAGCCAGTATTTTCACCGGCCGTTTGGAATCCATGGTCTGGCCCATACCAAACGGGTCCTGCTGCACTGCCTGATCCTGTCCTTCCTGGAGCGTATCTCCCCCGCAGACACGGATGTGCTCTGCAATGCCGCTCTCTATCATGATATCGGCCGTACCAATGACAATTATGATCCCCAGCACGGACGGGAAAGCTACAAGAAACTTCTGGCCCTGCAGCTTAACCCCTATTCGGAGGTTGACTCTTCCGAGACCCTGCGTTTTCTCATGGAAAACCATTGCGTCGCCGATCATGAAGCCCTTGACCTCCTGCCTGCCTATCAGGTGCAGGACCCGGTTCATATGCTGGAGCTCTATCATGTGTTCAAGGATGCCGATGGACTGGACCGCATCCGCATCATGGATCTTGACGTCAAACAGCTGCGCACCGCTTCCGCTCCCCGCATGTTGCTCATCGCCCGCCAGTTGTATCAGAACATCACTTCTTAGCGGTTATTGAGAAAATTTTTTCTGCATTAGAACCCCATGTCTAATTTTTTATAGTATTAGAACTTGTTTTATTTTTTTATGATATAATTCGAGTATCGATTCAGGCTAATCCTTCCAAAATTCCGTATTCAACAATTGATTATACGCATTATACGCATTAGCAGGTGTTAACATGATCTTCGCCCAGCTTGACAGCCATACGATTATGAACATCTCCGTCTATCTCACTCTCTTCTTTACACTGGGGATGCTGTTAAATTACTTATACCTCATTAGAATACCAGGTCTCAAATACTGGTTGTCCAGTCTGGTGCTGCTTGACCTGGGTATGGCTTTGCTGGCCGGTCAGGCGGTGCTGGTCCCCTGGCTTTCGGTCTGGGTGGCCAATGTACTGGTCGGTCTGGCGGTGGCAGGCTTTGCCATGGGCACCAACCAGATCATGGGCCGACCAATCCGCTGGCCCTTTTATCTGTCCGCTTTCGTGGCCTTCTTACTGGCGCTTACCTATTTTACCGCGGTTGATTCACTGACCGGTCCACGCATTGGAGTGGATTCACTGTTCTTTGCCGTGGTCATCGGTGACGCGGTTATCGCGGTCTTTTTTGCGGCACCATCCCAACTGCGTTTCCCCTACTGGGGCTCGGGCATCCTGCTGTTCAGTATCGACGTCCTCTTTATCCTGCGTGCTATAACCGGCTTTTCCGCCCCCATCGCCAGCACGCTGTTTGAGCCGACATCGGCTCTGACGCTGGGCATGGTTTTGATGTTTTATGGCCTGACCGCCTGGATCGCCTGCATGATGACCCTGATATACAGCCGTATGATATATGACAGGGAATTGTCCTCTGAGGCTGACCTAAAACTGGTTTTAGAGGCCTCTAATTCCGGACACTGGTCGATCGACTTCATCAACAATCGTCGCTATTACTCGCCAAACTGGTACTCGCTTTCCCCCAATCTCGAATTCGAGGACTTCGAACAATGGCGGCCGGCAGTCCATCCCGATGACTTTCCCCGCATCGTCCAGGCGGTGGAGAACCATATAGCCGGAAAATCCCCGCATTTCTCGGTGGAACACCGGATTCTCCTCCCGAATAACCGCGGTGCTTACCGCTGGGTGCTGGCCAAGGGCACGATTATTCTGGATAGTGAAGGCAATTACCTGAAGGCAGCCGGGTCGCATATCGATATCACCGATATCAAACAAAAGGAAGAGCAGATATATAACCTGGCCTGCCACGATGCCCTGACCGGTCTGCTCAACCGCTATTCTCTGGCCGGGGAGCTGGAAAAGCAGATCCGGGATGACCTGGCGCAGGGACAACAGGGAGCCTTCATCTTTATCGACCTGGACGATTTCAAGCTTATTAACGATTCCTACGGACATCCCTCGGGTGATAAGCTGCTGATCCTCATCGCCCAACGCCTGCTTTCGCTGCAGGATGATAACGTTACCCTGGCCCGCCTGGGCGGTGACGAGTTCATCATTTACCTTAAATCGATCTCTGGTCGAATTCAGTTGCTGGATCTCCTGGACCGTTTGCTGGATTTGTTCAATGAACCCTTCTCCATTGCCGATTCGGCCTTCGACATCTCGGCCAGTATCGGAGTGGCTTTATGTCCTGACCATGGCACAGATCTGGACACCCTGCTGATGAATGCTGATGCCGCCATGTACCAGGCCAAGGAAGCCGGAAAAAACTTTTTCTGTATTTATGATTCCAGCATGACCCGGCACAGCGAGGAGAAACTGCTGCTGGACCGCGACCTGCGGTATGCCGTCGCCAACCAGGAGTTCGAACTGCACTACCAACCGATCTTACATAGTAAAACTTACGACCTGTTGGGCTATGAAGCCCTGATCCGCTGGATCAGGAACGATAAATGCATCATGCCGGCCAATTTTATCCCCCGCTCCGAAGAGAACGGTCTGATCGTTCCCATTGGAACCTGGGTCCTGGAACAGGCCTGCACCTTTGGCGCTGAATTAGACAAAAGCGGTTTTTCCAAACTGATGATCTCGGTCAATATATCGGCTATCCAGATCATCCAGGATGGCTTCGTGCCCATGGTCCAGGATGTGCTGGAACGCACCGGGATGCCCCCGGGCAACCTCCTGCTGGAGATCACCGAGACCGCCATGATGAAATCCTTCGAAACGGACAGCGAAAAACTGCAGAGCCTGCGCAACCTGGGCGTGCATCTGGCCCTGGACGATTTCGGTACCGGCTACTCTTCCCTGAATTACCTGAAGAACCTGCCGATCAACCTGATCAAACTGGACCGCACCTTCCTGGCGGACGTCGACAGTGATCGCCAGAAGGCGATAATGGAGCTCATCATCACCATTGCCCACCATCTGGGGGTCCGGGTATTGGCCGAGGGTATCGAAACACCGGATCAATATGACTTCCTGCTGGATCTCCGCTGTGATATGGTGCAGGGTTACCTCTTCTCCTATCCCCTGCCGGCCCTGCAGGCTATGGAACTGGCTCAGTCCGCCCTGGATATGCCGGCAGACCACTAAAAACTTCACGCAATTATCCATAATGCTATACAATATATTTGAGGCTTTATCTGACATTGACCGGATTCCGACCATTACTCTCTGCCAATAACTAAAACACCTGGCCTGACTCGGCTGAAGGAGGGATTTTATGTCCAATATCTTTTCCGATATGTTCAACCGCATTACCATCGCCCGATTGATGGGGGTATTGGCCACCCTGTCGCCCGGTCGGATCAGCCAACCAACCAGCCCGGCTACCCAGAAGGGTTCCTCTGCTCAGAGCACCAGCCGTCCCTTTGCCGAGATAATTAAAGAGGCCAGCGAGAAATTCGAGGTGGGCGAGCAACTTATCTCGGCCGTTATCCAGCAGGAGTCTTCTTTTAATGCCCGTGCCGTTTCCAACTGCGGCGCCCAGGGCCTGATGCAGCTCATGCCGGCTACCGCCAGATCGCTGGGAGTGAGCGACCCTTTTGATGCCGAACAGAATATCATGGCGGGAACGAAGTACCTCAAGGAAAAGCTCGATGAGTTCGGCGGCAATATCAGCCTGGCCCTGGCTGCCTACAACGCCGGCAGCGGCGCGGTCCATAAATATGCTGGCGTACCGCCCTACAAGGAAACCCAGAATTATGTCAGCAAGATCATTAAATCGATTGATTACCAGGCTTAATTCGCTTAATCACTCCCGGCTGACGCATAAATCAGCTCAGCCCATAATAAAGCACCTGGTTTGACGCCGGGTGCTTTCACCGTCTCAGCCATATCTTATTCTCTTTTCACCGGTCTATGGCGCCCAATCGAAGGAATTCTGGCACTTGGGACAGGTGACCTTGATGGTGCCCTTGTCGATGGGTACCCGCAGGCGGGAGTGACACTGGCTGCACTCGATAGTCCGGTGATCGACCAACTGCAGGATGCGGGCCTTGTCCAGACCTACCACCAGGTCATCCCCGATCAGGAATGAAGGCACCCCGCGGGCCTGCCGGCGAACCATCTCCTGCCGGGCCTCGGCGTCGACATTGATATCCTTCTCTACATAGGAAATGTTGTTCTGCGCAAGAAACTCTTTCGCCACACTGCAGTACGGTCAAGTCTTGGTCGTAAACATGGTAACCTGTTTCATACATCATCACCTCATGTCACAGATTATGGGGCATAAATATTCTGACATCCTTGATTCCAATTTATCATAACTGCCGGTTATCAACCAACCCTCCATTTGCACACCACTCCCCCATCAATCGATAGAATTGTAACGAATCAGCTGCCCGGGCCGACCACCCGGGAATCTGAGGTTCAAATCCGATTAAACCAGGGAGGTAATTATGATTTATAATGATCTGGAAGAACAAATCAGCCGCGATCTGACCGAGCTGTGTATGGCAATCGGCGACCGCCATCCCGGCAGTGAACACAACCGGCGGGCAACTGACTACGTCAGCCAACGGTTTAGGGAGGCCGGTGCTGAGGTCAGAACAATCCCGCTCAACTGCCTGGACTGGGAATGCGGCGAGGTCATGCTCCGGGTGGGAAGGGAAGCCATTACTGCCTTTGCCGGTCCCTATAATGAATCCTGTGAGATCAGCGGGTCTTTCCTTGCCGCGGCGACCCTGGCCGAACTTGCCAAGCTTGACGTTAAGAATCAGATCCTGGTCCTGCACGGCGAGCTTTGCCGGGAACAACTGGCCGCCAAGAACTTTGTATTCTATAATCCCGAAGAACACCAGCAGATTATCGCCTTATTGGAGGAAAAACAGCCCCGGGCCATTATCGCCATAACTGGATGCAACCCGGCAACCACCGGTGCACTCAGTCCCTTTCCCCTGATCGAAGACGGTGATTTTCTGATACCATCGCTCTACGTCAGCGAGAAAGAAGGCACCCGGATACTGGACCATCACTGGGAGGAGATCTATCTTCGTATGGACTCCCGGCGCATTCCGGCCCTGGCCTATAATGTCATCGCCGCCAAACCAGGCCGCAGCCTGGAGCGGATCGTCTTCTGTGCCCATATAGACACCAAAAAGGGCACGCCGGGGGCTATCGACAATGCCGGCGGTGTCTGCATACTGATGAGTCTGGCTGATCTGCTGCAGGATTACCATGGCCAATACACCATAGAACTGCTGGTTATCAATGGAGAGGACTATTATTCGTATCCGGGCGGGATGCGTTACCTGACAGACAACCGTGGAGCTTTGGAGCAGATCCGTTTAGTAGTGAATAGTGACGGGGCGGGCAGCCGGGGCAGCCGAACCTCTTACTGCCACTTCAACGCAGATGCTACAATGATACAGGCACTGTGCACTGCCTTTCACGACGAGAACAGATATCTCGCGGTGGAGCCGTGGTATCAGAGTGACCATGCCATGTTTGCCCTGCACGGGGTGCCGGCCGTAGCCTTGACCACCGAAGCCTTCCAGGCGATCTGGTCCACCGTCGCCCATACTGAAAAGGATACTATGGATGGCGTAGACGCCGGCATCCTCGCCGGAATAGCGGTCAGTCTGAGGGAATTGATAGATTGCCTGGATCAGACACTGTAGCCTAAGATGTTGAATATTGATATTCAACTAATAATCTGAAAAGCGGTGCTGCAATTGCTCACCAAGACCTATACCACCAAACAAATAGCCGACCTTACCGGGGTCCATCCCAATACCGTCCGGCTCTACGAAGCCTGGGGCTTCATTGCCCCTGCCCATAGAAAGGACAATAATTACCGGGTATTTACCGACCAACACCTGCAGCAGATGAACCTGGCGCGTGTTGCCCTGCCTGGGCCCTATCCGCTGGAAGGCAGGATCGTTCAAACCCTGGTGCGGGAATTCGCCCTTAAGAACACCGCGGGTGCCTTAGTGCTGGCCCGGGAATACCTGGGCCGGGTGAAATACGAAAAGGCCCGGGCTCTGGAAGCCCTGGCCATCCTGGACAACTGGTTTGAGCACAAGGTCGGGGAAAAGGACCGGGTCGTGATAACCGGCCGAAGGGGCGCTGCCGCCGAGATCGGGGTTACCCCCGATACCCTGCGGACCTGGGAACGCAACGGTTTATTTTTCGCAGCTCGGAACCAGCGCGGGCAATTGGTCTTCTCACCGTGGGATATGGAAAAGATTCAGGTTATCCGTTTGCTGCGCAACTGCGGATATAGTATCAGTTCACTCTTGCGGGTCTTTGCAGACGAAGAACATCTGGATGCCAAACCATCGTTGCTGCTTTCCCTGCCCGACAATAATGCCGATTTCTTCTACGTTACCGATCTGTTCCTGGAATACCTGGACCAGCATGCCGACCGGGCCAACCGGATCATCTCCCTGATCGAAGCTACGGCGGAAGGTGGAGCAAGGTAAGAAGAATTCTCCCTTAATGTCCGCCATCCGCCGTAAACTCATATTATCTGGTGCATGCCATGTGCCAGGGCAGCTTACTCGGCTTCCGGAACCTCCGGAGCCTCCGCCGCTTCCTTGATCGGGGCCATGACGGAAACTACCACAGACTCCGGTTCAGTGAGTATCTGTACTCGCTCCGGCACCTGCAGCTCTGCCACAGTGATCTTGTCTCCCTCTTGCAAGCCGGCAATATCCAAAATGATGGTCTCCGGCAGATCGGCCGGCAAACAGGTGATTTCGATCTCCTTTATCCCCATCACCGGCACCGCGTTTCTGGCCAGCACTTCCTCTTCTCCGGTGATGTGAATACCTACCGTGCTGCTCATCTTCTCCTTCATGTTGACCTGCAAAAAGTCGATATGCCTGAGCTGCCCGGTGACGGGATGCCTCTGAACCTCCCTCACTACTACCATCAAGGGAACATGCTCCCCCTCTATCCCCAGGGCGAACAACCCCCGGGTGCCGTGGACATGGAATACCCGGCCCAGCTGTTTGGCCTCCGCCGCTATATTGACCGGCTTCATCTCGTTGCCGTACACAACTCCCGGTACCATAGCCTTACTCTTCAACTGATTTAGAAACCCCTTGGTCTTTACCTCACGCCGCTGGCAGCTGATGCTTACTGCCTCTGCCATAGAAACACCCCCCGTTTGTCTTTTGCTCCGGACCAGAAAACCAAATGTTTGGCTTACTCTTGCCGTTATCCATAGCATTACCCGCAGACGATGCTTTGAAACAATGGAGAAAACCAATCAGGGGATTAGTAGGTAATAGCCGCCCTTCGCAGGACCGCCTTATTCGCGCAGATCGCAGTAGCTAAATCTCTCATCCCGGAGAACTCTTTCTCCAACTGAGAAATCAACGGTTTTCTTAAAGATAGGTCCGGCGAACACAAAGGAATGAAACTCGCCATTTTCCCCGCAGGGATCAATATTTTCCGGGAAATCGCTTAATAATTCCTGATCAAAATACCGGCCGGCAAAATCACCATCCATAACCCGGGCATCAACACAGGTAAGGATGGCCTTAAAGCCCAGAGCGACAAAGGCATCTGCCAATTCCCGGGTATCCCTTCCCCACAAGGGGAAAATGGCTTCCATGCCCAGCTTGGACAGGTTGCTTTCCCGGTACTGCCGTATGTCCTGCAAAAACAGGTCGCCGAAGGCCACCCGGGCCACACCCTGCTGCTTATACCGGTTCATGACCTCTTCCATCCTGGTCTCATATTCATAATTGCTGCTCTGGGGAGTAATGTACACCTTCTCCAGCGGACAGCCCAGCGCCTGGGCCTGCTGCTCCAGCAAGGCTTCCCTCACCCCGTGCATGCTGATTCTCCCATACTCATCGGTGATGGTCGTTAACAGGGTGATTTCATAATCGCCCTGATGCATTAATTCATAAAGTGCCAGCGTACTGTCCTTGCCACCGCTCCAGGAAAGGATTATTTTCTCCATAGTCGTTTCTCCCTGATTCAATCTAAAATCTTTCACGAGCCAAAACCCCCGGCTTCCGTCATCCTTCAGCCCGGATGCGTCTCGTGGCTTACTGCCCGACACTTGATAATATTCTTCAATTGATGAAAAAAACCTTGTATTTATTGGCCTCCGGTTGTATTTAGTATATATTGGTGATGATAAAGCTATCGCGCCAATTACTCTTGCCAAAGGTGTAATAGAAATATGAAATTGTTCCTGAAAACCTATGCTTTTGCCATCGGACTGCTGATCTGCCTGGCCCTTGGGCTGGCTTGCAGCCTTAGCGTTCATCCTCTCGATTACTACGGTATAAAGTCAGGCCAGGAAGTTGTCATTTTACTGCTGGTCGGCTTGCTGGCCGGCTTTCTCGGGGGCCTGCTAGGCCTGGGGGGCGGAGCCATCATGCTGCCCGCCCTGGATTTCTGGCTGGGCTTCAGCTCACCATCCGCTATCGGCACCACCCTTTTTGCCGTAATCTTTACCGTCCTATCCGGGGCGCAGGGTCACTTTATCCGCAAGAATACCAGAAATGAAGTCAGCCGAGACATATCGTTCGGCGGGGTAATTGGCATCCTGGTAGGCTCCGTCATCTTCACCCTGTTGCTGAAAGAGATACGCGTGCTCAATCTGTGCATGGGGCTCTTCTTCCTGCTCCCGGCCTATATGATGACCCGGGACGGCATCAAGAAGCAGAATGAGAGCCACCTGGGCGGTGACAACGAGACCCTGGTCACCCGTTTGGGCATACCCCAGCGATCCTGGCTGTGGGGGCTGGGTTTTGTGGTGGGTCTGATCACCGGAACGCTGGGTTTGGGCGGTGGGTTTCTGTTGGTACCCGGCCTCACCTACGGGATCGGCCTCACCATCCACCTAGCGGTGGGTTCCAGTATGCTGGCTGTAGTCCCGATCACTATTGTCGGCAGCCTGGTCAAGCTTTTTCAGGGTTTGGTCTTATTACCGGCCGCCCTCTGCCTGGCTTTTGGCTCCGTTACCGGCGCCCAACTCGGCGCCGCCCTCATCAAGTACTTCCAGGCCTGGACCCTCAAGCTAATCTTCGGAGTGTACTTCTTCTATGTGGCGGTCAAGTATATAGCGGCTTTTTTTGGATAAATCCATGTTCCAAAATCAAACACCGGTTATTGCATGAATCACCGGTCGTTAGCGGAGGCCTGTGCTAATCGTCATATTTTCCATTCAAATTTTCATATTGCCAATTTATACCCTAACCGAGGTATAATTATCTGGATAACAGTTGGGGGAGGGTCTTTTAAATTGGTGAAAAAATTAATATACGTTCTCGTCGTTTTACTGGCGTTCGTGGCCGGGGCAGTTATTGGAGTCTCCTTAAATCCTAATCAATTAGATAAAATCCCCACCGCCAATGCTAGCAAGGTTGAAGCCAATACTTCAAATGATGCCGCTGCCAATGAAAAGGCTCAGCCCGTGGTCAGTGATCAGGTTCAAGCGACGCTGGCAGGAACGTGGCAGTATTCTGATGGGACTAATAAACGTGTAATGGAGTTTTTAGCTGATGGCAGCGGCAAGGATCATGCTATTGTCGGCACCAATGACAGTGTAACTGCCTTCAACTGGGAAGTTATCGATTCAACTCATATCAAATTTGATTACTCTAACAGCCTCGAAATAGTGAATATGAACCTGTCTCAAAATATTCTCACCCTTACTTTTGCCGATGGTAAAGCGAGCACATACCAAAGGGTGGAGTAACCGGCTTTTAAGCGCTGCAAATTTGATATTGTATAAATATCGAAAACCCCACACAAAAAGCACCCAGTGATTAACATGGGTGCTTTGGGGTTAGTCAGATTATTAAGAGTCCATTGCGTAAAGGGGGTTATTTGCCCCCGGCGGCTTCTTCTCCCTCGGCGGGTTTGACTGGTGCCATGATGGAAACGACCAGTGTGTCGGAATCGGTGATTACATCCACCTCCGCCGGTACCGATAGGTCAGCCACTGTGATCTTATCTCCCGCCTGCAGATGGGCTATGTCGCAGACAATAGTTTCCGGCAGGTTGCCGGGCAAGCAGGATATCTCGATCTCTTTCAATCCCATCACTAATACAACATTCTTATTCAGCAGCTCATCTTCACCGCTGATATTAATACCCACCTTACTGGTGATCTTCTCCGTCATATTTACCTGAAGAAAGTCAATATGGATAAGTTTACCGTTGAAGGGATGTTTTTGTATGTCTCTTACAACCACCATCAAGGGAACCTTCTCCCCGGGTATTGCCAGGGAAAACAGGGCCCGGCGCCCATGGACCTGAAATACCTTGTCCAGTTGTTTGGCTTCTGCCGCTATATGAACCGGGATCATCCCATTGCCATAAACCACTCCGGGCACCATGGCCTTGCTGTGTATCTGGTTCAGAAAACCCTTATTCTTCAATTCACGTTGCTGGCATTCTAGTTTCACTGCTTCTGCCATAAATTCGCCTCCAATTATATTGATAACTCCGATATTGGAAACCAGGCTATTTTGCCTGATATAGCGTTACTATTAGCATTATCACTAAACCATCGTTGGAAACTATTGACGAGCGGTCGCGCAGGATAGCACTTTCTACCCAGGACTCTGCCCGGGCAACTAATGAACGCCTGCATAATATGATACAGTCAATAACTTTGCGGATAATAGTGTGGCTTTTAAGAAGGGTTTGGCTTCTTCTACCGGCTTGACTATAGCACATGCGAGGGAATAAAGCCAGCAACCGGTAGCTGATGGCCGGAGGAATACCTTGGCTGGGTGGGTATGCGACTTGTTTTAACAGCAGAATTATTAGCTTAATAATGTTATAATAATGTCATAATTGTTGCGAGGTGATCGGCATGCCCCATATTCGACCCATAACCGATTTGAGAAATACCAATGAGATTTCCGAACTCTGCCACAAACAAGGCGAGCCCATTTTTATCACTAAAAATGGCTATGGTGACCTGGTGGTAATGAGTATCGAGACCTATGAACGAACGACGGCCTTAGTGGAGGTTTATCGCAAGCTGGCGGAAGCTGAAGCTCAAGTCGCCGCAGGTGTCCCTTTGCTGGAAGGAGCAGAGGTTTTCAAAAACCTGAGGAAAGAGTATGGCAAACAAAAAGTATAGTCTGAGATTCGTTCCCAAGGCCTATGACGACCTTGAGCAGATTTTTCGCTATATCAGTGAAACCCTGTTTGCGGAAACTGCCGCTATTAACCTTCTTGACGACATTGAAACCAGTATCATGCACCTTTGTTCTTTTCCCCTTTCCGGCAGCCCGGTCCTGGATGAACCACTGAGAATAAAAGGTTATCGCAGAATCATAGTTGACAATTATATGGTTTTTTACCTGGTAAATGAACCTGAAAAACAAGTGGTTATCATGCGTATTTTATATGGAGCGCAGAATTATCGAGATATCTTGTGATTTATCGGTAGTAAAAAAGCCCGTGAACATTAAGATCACGGGCTGTCCTTATTGCTTAAATTGGCGGAAGCGTGTGGGAATCGAACCCACCCACCGCAGGATCACTACGGCGCAAACTGGATTTGAAGTCCAGGCGACCCACCAGGACCGATCCGCCTCCAAAAAATCGGTGTTCTATTTCATTGCCTCAGCTTTAGCTTTACTGGATTCGCCGGTTCCTATTCGGGTTAATTATCGAATCCGGTACGCTCTTAGTAGTATATCCCCTAATCGCTTCTCTTTCAACCACCTGCCATCTGCCATCTACGGAAATACCCACCTTAAGGGACCATGCGCTCCTTCCTTAGCTGTTGGGGCCAGCTGCGGTATGTTTCTCGCCTTCCTTTAAGGGATATAGTCTTTATTAATTATCAGACAGGGAAGCCCTCGCAATAAATTCTCTATCACCTTTATTCATGTGATATTATGGTCAAGGAAACGACGTTTTTTATGGTTTCGAACAATTATCCAAAGGGGTAGGGCATTGCAATTCAACTCATACATATTTATCCTGGCATTTTTGCCTTTTACATTAATAGCTTACTATCAACTGAATAAATATGGATGGAACCTGTTGGCCAAAGCCCTGCTGCTGGTCATGTCCCTGGTCTTCTATTCATACTTCAACTATAAGTATCTCTATATCATTTGCGCCAGCATACTCTTAAACTACGCCTTTTCCAGATTGCTGCTGGACCCGAAGCGAAGCGATCCCCAAAAGAAGTGGCTGCTATTTGTTGCGGTCAGTCTGAATCTGCTGATTCTGTTTTACTTCAAATACTTCAATTTTTTTATCGAAAATGTGAATCTTGTTTTCCAGGCTTCATTCGAGCTTAAAAATATCATCCTGCCGTTGGGCATCAGCTTCCTGACCTTTCAGCAGATCGCTTACGCGGTTGACTCCTACCGGGGGGAGACCGTGGGTTACCGTTTCTTGGATTACGCGGTTTTTGCCGCCTTTTTCCCCCGCCTGATCGCCGGGCCTATCGTATTACATAACGAGATCATCCCCCAGCTCAACGAACCGAAAAATCACCGCATAAACTACGAAAATTTCTCATATGGTATTTTGATGTTCGCCGTTGGTCTGGCCAAAAAGATCTTTATTGCCGATGTTTTTGCCCGGGCGGTGGCCTGGGGCTATGGTTCGATTGGTGCATTGACCTCCCTGGATGCGGTCATCGTGATGCTGTCTTATACCTTCCAGATTTATTTCGACTTCAGCAGCTATACGGATATGGCCCTGGGTATTGGCCTGATGTTCAATATCAAGCTCCCGATCAACTTCAATTCGCCCTATAAAGCAGTGTCGATCCAGGATTTCTGGAAAAGATGGCATATTACCCTGACCAGGTTCTTGACCAAGTATGTGTATTTACCGCTGGGCGGCAACCGCAGCGGTCGGATCAGGACCTACGTAAATATCATGATCGTGTTTTTGGTGAGCGGTTTATGGCACGGTGCCAATTGGACCTTTGTGCTGTGGGGATTCCTGCATGGCCTGGCTTCGGTTTTGACCAGAAGGTTCAAAATCCAGTGGAACAAGATGCATACGGTATTGCAGTGGTTTTTGACCTTTTTATTTGTTAATATTGCCTGGATATTCTTCCGGGCAGATTCGATTACCCAGGGTTTGGCTCTTATTAAACGGATGGTGCAGGTCCAAGCGCCAACGGTTTCGCCGGGTTTGCTGGAGAGCTTCGAGCTGCCGGTTATCACCGGACTGGAAAACCTGCTGCAGGTATCCATCAACAGTCTGGATATGCTGTTATTTTTGGCTTTCGCCTTCGTTATCATCCTGGTATTTAAGAACCTGCATGAAATCAAGTTCAAGCCCACGGTGACCAATGCCGTGTTCACGGTTATTTTGCTGGTATGCGCAATATTCTCTTTGTCATCAATTTCATCTTTCATCTACCAAAAATTCTAGGGGGGTGCAGTGATGAATCAAAAGAAATGGGTTACTTCTGTTCTGGGGGCTGCATCGGTATGTTTGCTGGTATTGATGGTAATCAACGTGATCGTTGACCCGTTTATGCAGTATCACTCGCCGCTTCCCGGATTGGAGCCTTACTATAAATATACCCAGGAATACGCCATGTATTGGCTGATCGGCCGCGCCAAACATACTTCGGCCGAGGCGGCGATCGTTGGCTCGTCTCTATCGAACTTTATTTCGGAGGATAAACTATCTGAACAATCGGGGCTCCGCGTGGTTGCCTTAAAAAAATCCGCGGGCAGACCCAATATCTATACCATGTTCCTCCGTGAATCCCTGAAAAGGAACCGGCTGCAAACCATCTATTACGAGCTGAACTTTCCCCATCTGCACATGAAGTATGAAGGCGACATCCCCTTATATCTCTACAACTCCAATCCGTTCGATGATGTCAAATATCTTCTGAATAAAGACGTATTGGGAATGAGCACATATATACTATTTAGCTGGTTAAGCGATGGGTTCGGGCAGGGGAGCGATACGAAGCAGGCTAAGCAGGTCGGTAATAAGGTACGGTTTGAGGTTGACCGGACCCAGGCTACCAGTACCTACAGCACACTGGCCGTTGCCCGCAGTCTTTATGTCCGTCACGGCAAGGTGGCAGATAAGAGTTCGGTCATAGATTATCGCATCAAGGCTAAAAAGGATGTTGAAGAAAATATTATTCCGCTTATTGAGGGGTATCCTGATATCAACTTCGTGTTTATTGTTCCCTGCATCAGCATTCTGAACACCTATGATCTGTGCCGTGAGGGTACGGTGGACGATTATCTGGCCATCCATAAGGATATCATGCTCGATCTGTTGAAGTATGAAAATGTGGAGATCCATATGTTCAGTGATCTGGAAGGCTTTGTCGATAATCTCGACAATTATAAGGATAGAGTGCATTATCGCCCGGCCGGCGGAGATTTGATATGTAATGGATTGAAGACCGGGGAATACCAGGTCACCACGGAAAATATTAATGAGAGACTGCAGCACTTGACATCGATAGCTCAATCCTTTGAGATATCATTCCTGAAGGAAGGGTTCACCGGCAACGATGTACTGGAAATGAAGAAGCAACTGATCTCACTGGGCTATAATTGCAAAGCCAACCCGGTATATGATAAACAAACCCGGGATAGGGTGGCCGAGTTTCAGGCTGATCAAAGGCTTAATGTGACCGGTATCGCAACTGCGGAAACCCAGGCGCTCTTGCAGGAATTAGCCGATGAAATACCCGTCTCCGCGGTTGCTGCAGATAATCGGTAATACAAACCATAGTTATCCTGCATGTTTGACTACCCTTATTCTTCTCCGGTCCTTACGTGGACGGATTCGACCTCGTAGCCTTTGGCCGTCATCTCATCGATTATGGGCTGGAACTCGGGCTCTTCCATGCGCAGGATGACTTTGTACTGCCCTTTCTTCTCATCGAAGTAGACCACGATATTGGTTATGTTGATATCGCGGGCGGCGATGAGGCCAGTCACCTCGGCTATCGGGCCGGGGCGGTCCTTAACGATGAAATCGATGCGGGTATGGGCGTTATGCACACCCAGGATATCGATCAATGCGTCAAACAGGTCGGTCTCGGTAATGATGCCGACCAGTTGGTCTTCGTCCACCACCGGCAGTCCGCTTACCTTGTTGTCGCGCATGATGCGGGCGGCGGTCTCGATATAGGTATCGGACCGGATGGTTAATAGCTGCTGCTCCTTGGGCAGGACGTCGCGGATCTTGACCCGGGCCAGCAGGTAGTTAAGTTCATAAATGGACAGGCTGGTGGCAAAGGACGGGGCCGCTCGGTTCAGATCGGACAGGGTGACGATGCCCACCACTTTGCCCTGGTCTAACACCGGCAGGCGGCGGATATTGTTTTCCTTCATGATGCGGAAGGCATCATTGATCCCGGACTCCAGCTCCACCGTCTTAACGTTTTCCTTCATGCGATCGCGAACTCTCACCACTACTCCCCCTTTTTTCAAATAGACGCAGATAACGCCTGACTTTTTTGATGAACACAGATTAACGCAGATTATATATGATTGTCGCAGATTTTTCTGCGACGTTAAACCCACCTTAGGAACCTGCGATAAACGGACTTAGACACCTCAACCTATTGGTTTTCATTAGCTTATATCCCAAGCTATTATAGATTGCTTCGCTGCACTCGCAATTATCACGGGTATTTAACCCGCCACGATAAACGAAAAGCGTTAGACCGGGGAAGATTGCCGCGTTGCTCCGCTCCTCGCAATGACAAATACGTGAGTTTTCATCGCAATGACAAGTACACGAGTTTTCGTAGTAATGACAGGGTGGCGGGGCGGGGCGGCAATCCTTTATTATGTCATTGCGAGCGCAGCGCGGCAATCATCCCCAGTTTTCATAGCAATGACAGAATTGCAAAGCAAACATTTCTTACATTTCATTCTGCGTTAATCACCCTTTGGGTACAACTTATGTGCCCTAGCGGGCACCAATAATGACGCTGCGTCTATTCGCCTGAACATCTATCGCACCCCAGCATCCAATCCTTACCCGCCCAGGTAGGCTTTTTTGACTTCTTCGCTGTTGAGCAGTTCCTGGGCGCTGCCCTGGAGCACGATTTCGCCAGTTTCGATGACATAGGCCTGGTCGGCTATGGACAGAGCCATACGGGCGTTCTGTTCGACCAGCAGGATGGTGGTCCCCCGCTCGTTGATCTCTTTGATAATGGAGAATATCTCCTTGACCAGCAATGGGGCCAGTCCCATCGAGGGTTCGTCCATCAACATCAGGGTGGGGCGAGCCATGAGGGCACGACCGATGGCCAGCATCTGCTGTTCCCCGCCAGACAGGGTCCCTGCCATCTGCTTCTGCCGTTCCTTCAGCCGGGGGAAGCGGGTGAACACGTTTTCTATGTCATCCGCGATGCTCTTTTTATCCCGACGCAGGTAGGCTCCCATTTCCAGGTTCTCCATGACCGACATGGTGGGAAACACCCGACGCCCCTCCGGCACCTGGGATATGCCCAGGCTGACGATCTTTTCCGGCGCCGTTTTAGTAATGTCCTGGTTATTGAAAATGATGCTGCCGTTCTTCGGCCGCAGCAATCCGGAAATGGTTTTCAGGGTAGTGGTCTTGCCGGCTCCGTTGGCGCCGATCAGAGTCACGATGTTGCCCTGCTTCACGGTAAAGGACATTTTCTTCAGGGCCTGGATGGCTCCATAGTATACGTCAATCTCATTTATCTGCAGCATCTATCCGACCTCCTCCCCAGATATGCTTCGATCATCCGGGGTTGTTCCTGATTTCCCATAAGCGTACGCCGGTTATACTTCCCACTTGCCGCAACGGTCACCCCAGCGGGCCAGGAGTTCGCTGTTCTCGTAGAACTGTACAACCTCGCAGGCATTGGAGCAGCCCTTGCATTCGAAGCTGGTGGTCTTGAAGCTGATCTCCTGGATGTTGAAGCCCTTGAAAGCGGTCTGCCCCTTGCGGCTGATGGCCTCGCGCGCCATCAGCGCCACGCCGATGGCGCCCATCACCCCGTAATGTTCGGGAACCTTGACCGGCATATCCAGATAGCGCCGGAAGGCCTCCACCAGTCCCTGATTGGCGGCGACTCCGCCCTGGAACATGACCGGGGGCAGGATTTCCTTGCCCTTGCCGACATTGTTCATATAGTTGCGGACCAGGGCTTCGCAGAGCCCGGCGATGATGTCTTCGGTATTATAACCCAGCTGCTGCTTATGTATCATGTCGGATTCGGCAAACACCGCACAGCGTCCGGCGATACGCACCGGGGTCTTGGCCTTCAGGGCGTAGCTGCCGAATTCTTCGATAGGTATCAACAAACGACTGGCCTGCTGGTCCAGAAATGATCCGGTTCCGGCCGCGCAGACGGTGTTCATGGCAAAGTCGGTCACTACTCCGTCACGCATGATGATGATTTTGGAGTCCTGACCGCCGATCTCGACGATGGTGCGCACTTCGCTGTCGATGGAAGATGAGGCAATGGCGTGGGCGGTTATCTCATTCTTGACGATGTCGGCGCCGATGATGAGGCTGATCAGGTAGCGGGCGCTGCCAGTGGTGCCGGCCCCGGCAATCTCAATATCCCGGTTGATCTCCTGCCCGATCATATACAGGCCTTCTTGCACGGTCTGGATGGGCTTGCCGTTAGTGCGCAGGTATTTCTTAATCAGCAGCTGGCCGTCTTCATCGAGTACCACCAGATTGGTGCTGACGGAGCCAACGTCGACTCCCAGGTATCCCTTTTTCATATCACTAACCTCCGGGCAGATTTGCTCTGGTTTACTTCCCGGCGCCGTTCCATCAGATCCACAAAGGCTTCCAGGCGGGTCTGCACCCCTGCCTTGCCGGTCTGTTCGTCGATAAATAGGGTCAGTACCGGAATATTATGGTCCCGGCTTACCGAAGGGAGTATGCTCTTGGCCACGATCTCCGGTATGCAGGAGAAGGGCGCCAGCTGCACCACGCCGTCAAAGCCGTGGCGGGCATAGAGGATGGTCTCCGCGATGCTGTTGGCCCCGTGCCCGCCGATGGGGGCTTCGTTGAGATAGGGCCGGGCTACCGCATATAGGTCGCCTTCCAGATCGATTATGGTGGTATTCTTGGCATAGCCGGACAGGTAAATGGAGCGGTCGGTCTGAACGCCCATCTCTCCCAGCATGATCTGTATATAATGGTTGGCGGATGGCTCCAGGACCACGTAGATTTCGCCGATGATGCCAACCTTGAGCGGATTGCGGGTATTGTCCTGGGAGACGGCCTCCAGTATCTTGAGCCCTTCCCGGTGGGCATCCTTTACATCCTGTATGTTATTGGCCATATCTATAAACTCCAGGGCCTGCCACAGGGCGCGGGTGGTGTCCCCCCGCCCGGTCTCATAGGGCCGGATCTCATGGGAACGTTTTTCGATCTCGTCGATGGCTTTTACCTTCTCCCAGGTGACCTGCAGCACCCAGACCATCTGCTTCATGCTGATGCCTCCGGTCTTCCTGATCATGCGCAGTTTCCGGATAAAGTCGGGCAAATCGCAGAGCGGCGGCTCCAGTGCCACTACTTTTACCGGCTTGCCCAGTTCCTCCAGGAGGTACTGGTGCATCACCCAGTATAGGCCGGCCCGGCAGGGTCCGTTGCTGCCGGAGGTGATGATCATCTCGGCCCCCATTTCAACAACTTCCAGATAGGTGCCCATTAGTATCTTGAAGGGTATGCAGGCAAACTCCGGGGAATGACGTACACCCAGATCCAGCGTCCGTTTGCTGGGCTCAGGCGGTATTATACATTCATGGCCGGCGTGTTCCACCATCCATTTGAAGGCCAGATAGGAATAGCCCATATGGGGAAAGCTTACCTTCATTTCTTATTCCTCCGGTAATTCAACATATCGATAAAGGCTTCCACCCGGGTACGAATCCCGGCTTCGCCGGTATGTTCATCGATTGTGATTGACAGGTATGGTTTGCTGTTATGGCGGTGCGCCTCAATCTCCAGTAGGCGGTCCACCACGGAATCAGGCCCGCAGGCAAAGGCCGTGACATGGATGATGCCGTCTATACGCTTCTGCTTCATGAAGTGCAGCCCGCCATAAACGGCCCGGTTGGAGAAATACCAAAAAGTGCTCTTGGGCAGATGCCGGGCCTGACGGTTGAGCACCTTGTCGCTCAGCATATCCTGCGTATACACCTGTACCTTCTCTTTCGACAAGAGACCGAGTATTCCTCCATTTATATAGTCATCATAGATAGCGTAGGGATAGCCCACCACGGCAATATTGAGTCCGGGTTCCTCATCCGCCAACTGCTGGGCGGTCAGGGCGTCCTGGTGGCGGTGTACCACTCCTTTACGAGTCTTGTTGTTGGTCTCCGGCTCGTCGGGAAAGAGCTGGGCGATTGCATCCGGCGGCAACACCTGCTGCGCCAAAAGCTTCTGATACTTTTTATGAACCGCCAGCGCCTTGCGGCAGGCGCGATTGCTGTCAGCTTCGGTTTTGCCCAGTATCCCGCCCATTTCCGCCGCAATGTTGAATATCTCCCGCGGGTCTTTTTTGATCCCGATTCGGGTGTCGATCAGGGGAGGCAACTTATCCACGGTCAGCCGCACCATATCGGGCAGGCCCAGGAATTTCGGGCAGAAGGTTTCCGTGCCAAAATCACCAAACAGGCGCACGCTGACCAACCGCGGGCTGAAGATATAGTCGACCTTGTCTCTCAGCCAGGCAGCATGCCCATGATAGACTTTTATGGGGATGCAGGCATCATTGACGGCATCCTTGACCCCCTGATCCAAGATCTCCCGGCTGGTGGGCGGTGATACTATAACTTCCTGTCCCAATTCCTCCAGGAAGGTCTTCCACAATGGATAATAGATAAAATAGGCCAGAGTCCTGGGGACCCCAATCTTAGACACTATTACAAATCCTCCCCGAATTAGACGAGGCAGCTTCGCTGCACTCAGATTATTTATGATCCACGCAGAAGAATAACCGGAAAGGTTATTGATACTAATCTATGCTTAACCACTATTTCATAATCTGTTATGAAAACACCAGTTAGATCCCGGGGTGAGGAAGAAAGACCACTCCCGACTACGTGTTTTCAGTAACGTGTGGTAACCACCTTCTGGGTCATTAAGGTCTGCGTTAATCCAATAAATCAGCGTTATCAGCGTCTATTCGTTACTTTCCCTTCACGCGCATATCGCCAACCCGGACGGTGAAACGAATCCTATCATAATATTCTATCAGAGGCAGGGCATACTTTCGAGATGTTCCTAACAAATCCCGGGCCGTAGCCAGGCTGAGTTCCTTTTCGTTTTCGAAATAACGTCTCAGGCGCTCTTGGCCTTCCTTTAAGGCCAAAACGGCGAAAACGATCTCCTGGTTTATCCTTACCAGATCACCCCGCTCCAATAAATAGGACAACAGTTCAGTGAATTCCGGCTCTTTCAAGCCCAGGGTATTCTTTATCTCCTCGGGGGATGGAGGCGTAAAAAGCTGCTCCGTCATCAGTTGCATGATCTGACCGATGATTGCTTGTTCCTTCCCGCCGGGCTGCGCTTGGAAGCCAGCCAGCATCAGCTGGTTATTGCGGCTGGTAATGCTGCCGCCATCCTCCAGATGCTTCAATACCAGGGTAAAGGTCTTGGGGTTGAACTGCTTGAAAAAGCGGCTGCGGATATCTTCGCGGGGATAGCCTGGCCGCAGGGGATACTGGCGATGATAGGATGACAGGGTATTTACTATCTTCTCCTCGATCGAGCCCAAGCCCAGGGTGCTGATATATCCTTGATCCTTCAATTCCACAATCTTGTCATCATCGATGAGGAGCGTCAGTTCGCTCTTCAGGTCCTTTTCGTCCTGCCCGGTACGGCGCGACAGTTCGCCGGCATTCAGTACCGTCTCCGGGCTGGCTTCCAGCTCGTGCAGCAGTATGTCATAGAGGGTGCCCTCTTCCTTGATGGCCAGTTCATCCAGGACGTCTTCCCGGAAGCGCTTCTGTTTGGCGGCAGTGGGGTCGATCACCGTACCGCCGCCAATGGTAGTTACCGGTGAATAATAGCGAATGACGAAGCGGTCGCCCTTGGCGGCCACAACCGGTTTTTCCATGACCAGTTGGGCATAGGCCTCTTCACCGGGCAGCAGTTCATCCCGGTCCAGCAGAACCACGCGCCCCAGCGTCTCGTCAGTCCCCAGGTGAAAGCGTACGCGGTTCCAGTTCTTCAAACTGCGCGGGCTGGATGAGAGCAGGTGCAGGCGGCTGTCGATGCGGTAACTGGTGGTGAGATAACCCGGCGTGGCCAGAAGATAGCCGCGTTTGACCTCGGCCACCTCAATTCCTTGCAGGTTGACCGCCACCCGCTGTCCGGCATAGGCGATATCCACCTTCTCGTTGTGTACATGCAGCGTGCGGATCTTTACCGTCTTTTCAACCGGCATCAGTACCAGACTGTCACCGGTTTTCAGCTGTCCGGACCACAGAGTGCCGGTGACTACCGTGCCAAATCCAGATATGGTGAAGACCCGGTCAATGGGCAGACGAGCCTGACCGAATACCGGCTTTTCTACCACCTGTTCAGCCAGCTTTTCAATCTCGGCCAACAATTCCGGAAGACCCTCCCCACGGGGTGCCGATACGGCCATGATGGGAGCTCCGCGCAGAATGGTACCGGCCATATACTCGCGGACCTCTTCTTCGACCAGGGCCAGCCAATCCTCATCTACCATATCCTTCTTGGTGAGGACCACGATACCCTTGTCCACCCCCAGCAGCTCAATGATATCCATGTGTTCGCGGGTCTGGGGCATTACCCCCTCATCGGCCGCGATGGTCAGGAGGACGATATCGATGCCGAAGGCTCCGGCGAGCATGTGGCGAATAAACCGCTCGTGACCTGGCATATCCACGATTGCCGCCTTTTGCCCGCCAGGCAGGGTAAATGGGGCAAACCCCAGTTCGATCGATATCCCTCGCTCTTTCTCTTCTTTTAAGCGGTCGGTGTCTATGCCGGTCAGGGCTTGGACCAGGGTAGTCTTGCCATGATCGATATGCCCCGCCGTACCGATGATAAATCTATTCATAATACTACCTCCGGGGAGTTAATGGACGCAGCGTCATTAGTGGTGCCCGTTAGGGCACATGAGTTGTACCCGAAGGGTGACGGACGCAGATTTTTTGTGATTTACGCTGTTTTTTCAGTAAATCATATTAATCAAAAAAGTGTCTCTCGAGCAGTCAAATAAAGCTACTAATAACTCAACTTTGACCAGTTATGCGTGCAAATAGACGCAACCTTTCCGGTATGTCATTGCGAGCGCTAGTGCGGCAATCTAATCTATATTAACTTGGGATATAAATCTTCCCAGTCTTTATTAAAGCCATCCAAGCTGTTTGCTAAAGATGTATATAGAACATAAAACAATAAGACCCAGATTGCCACGCTTCGCTCGCAATTATCACGGGTAATAAACCCACCACGATAAACGAAAAGCGTTAGGACCATTTTTCGTTTACTTAACATGGCCAGGGAAGATTGCCGCGTCGCTAACGCTCCTCGCAATGACAAGTTCGCGAGTTTTCGTAGTAATGACAGGTTGGGGTGTCGGGGCAGCAATTCTTTATTCTGTCATTGCGAGCGCAGCGCGGCAATCATCCCCCGTTTTCATAGCAATGACAAGAACGCTAGTTTTCATAACAATGACAAGTTCGCGAGTTTTCGTAGTAATGACAGGGTGTGGTGTCGGGGCGGCAATCCTTTATTGTGTCATTGCGAGCGCAGCGCGGCAATCATCCCCCGTTTTCATAACAATGACATTTCAGCAACTACCATACTGTGTCGCATTAAATCAACTGCGAAAGTTGAGTTAATGATATCTCGTCATAGTTTATTAGCGGACCTGGCGTAATCTTAGCAATCTATTTCAATAACGCAGTATTAAAAATACCTGATTGAAATTTCTGCGTTAATCATATAAATTCCCCCTGCGGGGGCAACGATGCTCCCTTTGGTAGCCATTAAGGTCGCTGCGTTAATCTGCGTCTATTCGGCCCCCGTCCCCCTGCCCTTATTTTCCGCCCAATACCTGGGCCAAGAGTTGGGCGATTATTTTACTGTCGCCGTCTAATAGCGTGCGAACACTGATGGTGAGTCGATCCTCCTGACGGCGGGTGACCACTGCCGGATCGGTCTGGCGAAGGCGACGCGCCACTTCCTCCAGACTGATGCCGGTGAACTTGATTTCCACTCCGTACCCGGGAATCTTGTGAGTGGGATAGGCGCCGCCGCCTACCATGTCCTCCAGGGACACAACTGCTATATTTTCCACCCGTTTGTGGCTGCCGATCTTAAGCTTAATCCTGTTATACAGCTCTTCTGCCCTATGTTGCAGCTCCTCCGGGCTTAACGACAGCATAGCTATTATCGGAATGTTCCTGGCGGGATTGCCCGCGAGGAATTCGATTAACGTCCCTTCCAGGGCGGCGATTGTCAGCTTGTCTACCCGCAGGGCGCGAGTGAGCTGGTTCTTCTTCATGGCTTCGATGTATGCCTTGCCCCCCACAATGATGCCGGCCTGGGGCCCCCCCAGGAGCTTGTCTCCGCTGAAGGTAATCACGTCGACTCCGGCGGCAACACAATTCTGAACGGTAGGCTCTGCCTCCAGCCCCCAACTGCCGGAAGAAAACAGTATTCCACTGCCCAGATCCTGCATGACCGGCAGCCCGGTTTCCCGACCCAGGGCCACCATTTCCTGCAGGGCCACTTCCTCGGTAAATCCAATGATCTTGTAGTTGGAGGTATGGGCGGTAAAGAACAGGGCCGTATCCGGGGTAATAGCCTTATTAAAATCCGTGATATAGGTCTTATTGGTGGTACCGACTTCCACCAAGCGGGCACCACTGAGCTTCATGACCTCAGGTATGCGGAAAGCCCCGCCGATCTCCACCAATTGGCCGCGGGAGACGATCACTTCCCGTCCGACCGCCAGGGTGGCGAGGCCCAGCAGTACAGCGGCGGCATTATTGTTAACCACCAGGGCGGCTTCGGCACCCGTCAATTCGCACAGTAATGCTTCCACATGAGCATAACGCGAACCCCGTTCACCCCGCTCCAGGTCCATTTCCAGGTTGTTATAGCTGCCCGCCATATCCTGCATATAGCGGAGCGCTCTTGCGCCGAGGGGTGCCCGTCCCAGATTGGTATGCAGTACCACCCCGGTAGCATTGACCACTTTGATCAGGGTGCCCTGGCTGCCTGCTTGGGCCAGCCGGTCCAATTTATCTACCACTTCTTTAAGGATCTGGTCTCTTTCCAGGCTTTTACCGGAGGTGCGGATCTCCTGCCGCTGCTGGTCGAGAGCTGTCCTCACCAGCTTGAGGATATATTCACGGTTGTATTGCTCTATCAGTTTGACCACCGGATTTTGTGCCAGTATCTCATCGACCGGGGGTATGTTTTTCAGGCTCACAGTCCGACCTCCCGCCTCTGCTTTAACTTTTCAATATTATACCGCACTTGTCAGTCATTACACTAATTTATGGGCGCTTTTGCCGGGTATTTTGCAGTATTCCTCTTATTACTTTAATGAGCAGCGCTACAATTATCACCACACCTAATATACCAAACAGGGGGTATATCCTGGCTACCAGCCCGGAAAAACTCCTGGAGGATACCGGCAGAGCCAGAGTCATGCACAGAGCGAGGCTGGGACCGTAAGACAGTCCGGTCAGCTGGGATAGGCGCTGGGCAAAACCATAGGCATTGGCGATGGCGGTAGTAAGTATCCCCATTAAAAGAACCAGGGTATAGACGTGTTTCGCTGTTATCGATATCCGGCCCGCCACATAGAGCATAGGCACTTCATAATGCAATACCGCCGGCAGGAACTTAACCAGGGCCAGGTAATTCATTACTACCAGCAGCCCTAAGATCAAGCCGCCGCCCAGGGCGCCCCGGATACCGGCGGAGCGTCCGGTGACCGGTTGGTATTCAGTCAAAACAACCATGGCCAGGGCGAAGTTATAGGCCACATAAAGAACACTGGATACTGCCCAGTAGGCTGGATCGGCCGGGCAATTAATCATGGCTGCTGCCGGCATGGTCTCTGCCTTTACCCCCCATACTGCCCAGGCGGATATACTCATCAACAAAATAACCTTGGCCGGTACCAACACATTATAGGACATAATCAGTCCCTTTTTTCCGGCAGCCAAAAGTAGGACCACCGCCAGGTAGGCCGTGATTATCCCGGTATTCTTCGGCAGGTACAGATGCTCATAAAACACGGCCCCGCTGGCCGAGAGCATGGTGCTGATTCCCAGAAAGAGAAAGACCCCCAGGGCCAGGTCCACTGCTCGACCCAGGCGGGGCCCCATCAAGCAGGCCAGAAGTTCCTGGTAGTTGGAGATGCCTTCCTGATGGGCCAGCTGGAGCAACAGGGCACCACAGGCTCCGAACAAAACCATGGCCAAAATGGCACCCTGGCCACCCCGGCTGCCATAAGCCACAAAAAACTGAGTGATCTCCTGGCCGGAGGCAAAACCAGCTCCGATCACGGCCCCCAGATAACCCATAACCAGTAGCCAGGCAGATCCCTGCCCGTTTACCCTTCCTGTTGCAGAGTCGCCGGTTTTACTCCATTCGGGCTGCCGCAGCCCCCCATACCAACTCCGAATACCGCTGCTCCAGGTATTAATCAACCAGCATACCCCTCACCCATTCCAATCTATATTCACATAAATATTCCTGCCGCTGACCAAATACAGCATAAAAATATTGCCAAACGTCAAGAATATTGGTCAGGGAGGTTTCATCAGCCACCCCGATCATTTCTTTGGCACCAGGAATATTATGGTTTATAAGGGGGATGTTGTTTTATGCTGGACCAGAAGCGTCATCTTGAAGATAAATATTCATGCCACTTCGAGGATCCGCAGTGTTTGACGGATCTTCAAAAGGTAATTCATGGCAATTTTATGGATTTGAATGCTTCCTTCTCCCGCACTATCGTTTACATGTGCATCGGCACCGACCGGGCTACTGGTGATTGTCTGGGACCGCTGGTGGGCAGCCGTCTGCAGAACTACCTGCCTAATGCCGCAATTTACGGCACCCTGCAACAACCGGTACATGCGGTAAATCTGGAAGAGGTAATGGGCAACCTGGCCAATCAGCATGAAAACCCACTGGTGGTAGCAATTGATGCCTGTCTGGGTAATGTTGATCGCATCGGATTTGTCAGTGTGCGACGGGGAAGTCTGAAACCGGGATCTGCTATGAATAAAACCCTTCCGGAAGTAGGGGACTTCTATATATCTGGAGTGGTAAACGTCGGGGGGTATTTCGAGCACATGGTTTTGCAGAATACCCGGCTCTTTACCGTGTACAAGATGGCAGATATCATCGCCAAGAGCATCTACCTGGCCCAATACCGCTTTAACCGGCATCGCCAAGGCCTCATGACTTAGCGCGTTTCAGGATTTCAACCACTTCGTCATCTTCTACGGTGGCAAAGTTCTCGTAGAATTGGCTGACCGCATAGAAGTTTTCCGGCTGTTCCAGCACCACTATCTGATCGACAACTTCGGAAAGGTCCAAATAAGCATTGCGTGAACTGACTGGGACAGCGATGATCACGCCGGCGGTATCCTGACGGTTCAGATAGTTTACTGCGGCCTTCAGGGTAAACCCGGTGGCGATCCCGTCATCGGTCAAGAGCACTTTTTTCCCTCTAAGATCCACGGGCCGCCGCTGGCTGCGGAAAAAGTTCAGCCGTTCGTTGATATCTTGCCGCACCTTCTCGGCCAGGCGAGTGATACTTGCCATATCAGTATTGATCAATTCGCGCACCCGTTCATGGATCAATATCTCACCATCCGGGGCCACGGCTCCTACCGCATACTCTTCGGGCGAACCGAATTTACGGGCCAGCACCACATCCATCTCCCGGTCGAAATAGTTTGCCACGACTTCAGCAACTACCACCCCGCCCCGGGGCACACCCAGTACTACATCAAAATCCACTTGCTGCTTTTCCAGAGCTTGAGCTAAAAGATCCCCGGCCTCTTGTCGGTTCTTAAACATAGCGCACCCTCCAGTCCAATCATTCCTATGTATCAGTGGTTTTTAAGAGTATGGACCCTTTTCATTAGTATTCCTTCTCTTCCTGCTGCCGTTTAGCTGACTGGCGACTTTCAAAATCAGGCTTGCTGATATGGCCCACCATGCGTGAGCTGCCATCCAGTACTCCGCCTTCTTCAATGGTGATGATGTTGCAGGTGACATCGCCCTTCATATATCCGTTGCTGGTCAGTTCAAAACGTCCGCTGGCTACCACGTTGCCCTCAACTCTGCCGGCAACAATCAGGTTTTCCACTTTGACTTCCCCCTTGATCCGACCTTTTTCGCCCAGAATAACGTCACCCTTGATGTTTAGTTTGCCATCCACTGCACCATCTATACGCAGTGACCCCTGGGATATTATATCCCCCTTGATCTCGACGCCCTGAGCAATGACACTCTCGATATTCTGGTAGGCCTTCTTGCGACCAAATATGATAATCACCTCCCATAGTTTAATTAACCACAGCCACCTTAATGACTCCCGTCAGGGTGCATGAGCTGCACTCGCAGGGTGATGAACAAACCCCCTTTGGGGAGTCACTATGATTATCTAAACCCTTTATTTTGCCATATCTGCCGTAATATCATCTGTTATCAACTTCCCTGAAAAACCTATGCAGCACAATTGCATTCTGGGCTTAGACCAAGGAGCACATGAATTTTCATCCACCTTCGGTGACCACATACGGGGTCATGGAGGTCTGTGTAAATCAGTGGTTTGTTCTCCCCGCTTTCCCCTACGGCAGATAGATCTGGGGATCGACCGGGGTTCCGTTCTTGGCGATGATAAAATGCAGGTGCGGTCCGGTGCTGGCACCGGTACTACCCATTCGGGCAATCTGCTGACCCTTTATCACCGTTTCTCCCTCCTTGACCAGGAAGGCGGAAAGATGTCCATACTCACTAATTAAGCCATGTCCGTGCTGGATTATGACCATCCGGCCATAACCGGATTTCCAATTCGCAAAGCTGACCCGGCCATCGCCCGAAGCATAAATGGGCGTCCCGGAATCGTTGGCGATGTCCACACCGTTATGAAAGCTCTCTTTATGCCCTCGTCGCACCGGCGAATCACGTAACCCATATTCTGAGCTGAGTTCTCCGGCGGTGGGCCATAAATTGGGTCTGCTGCGAAAATAATCACTGTCCTTGGTTACCCGGGCCAACAACTCGTCCAATTCTTTTTCCTGGCGATCCAGGGAATTGACCATAGCCTGAGTCTGTATCAGCAGTTCACTATCCTTGCCGGCAGATACGGGCTGATCCACCCCGCCTTGCCCTCCGCGGGAAGGTGTTCTGATGACGGCGGGCTCGTTTTTGATACCCATCATCTTCTTCACTTGATTCTGCTTGTTCGAGATCAGCTGTTGTTTTTTTTCTATCTGCTGCAACTGTGAGCGCACATTCTCAACCTCACGCTCCTTGATCAGGCTCTCCGCCTTGATGGCCTTAACCCTATGGACTGCTGCCAGGTTGCTCGAGTATATGTATGTAAGCGTCAGAAAGGCTAGAATGATTATCCCCAAGCCAATTCCTCCGACTACTACCATTCGGCGTGAAATATCACCGCGTATGGGCCGGGCGGTGGTACTGGGGATCACTATAAACGAAAGCCGGCCCGAGTCCATATTCTTGCTCTTTTTAGCCATAACTCCCTCAACAAAGTCCTTTTATTAAATATTATCAACATAATTATTGTTTGTAAAACCTGTCCCGGGTAACACTCCCGGGACCTCAGAACAATGTTTCACGTGAAACATTAGTTTGAAAACCACTTGGGTAATCTATCTTAACATGATTATAGCAAATGATTGCGTTCCCCTACGTTCGCTTTAATTCGGAGGTAAAAAAGGGAGTCGGTTTTTACTGACTCCCTGGTAATTGATCTTCCGATATTTCCGATAAACTACTCCATGCCCAACAATTCCAGGATACGATTAAGGTCCTCATCATTATAATAGGAAATCATTATTCTGCCGCCTTGTTGAGATGGTTTAATATCCACTTTAGTCCCCCAGCGTTCCTGCATCCTATCTTCAAGTTCAGTAATTTCCGGACTCCGCTGGCGGTTTAACCCGCTGACATCTACATCGGGCAGGTCGATTATCTCAACTTTCCTAACGGTTCGTGTTTTGGCTTTCTTTTGGCGCGCCTTTTCTTCCACTGCTCGCACTGAGAGTCCCTGTTCGAAGATCTGGCTGGCTATCAGTATCTGCTGCTCAGCACTGCCCAGCGAAAGCAGTGCCCGGGCATGCCCGGCGCTGATCTTTCCTTCATCGATCATCAGGAGCACTGCTTCCGGCAGGTTCATTATACGCATGGTATTGGTTACATAGCTACGGCTCTTACCCAGCTTCTGGGCCAGTAATTCCTGGGTATAACCATAGCGTTCAATCATCTGGCGATAGGCCCTGGCCTCTTCCGTCAGCGACAGGTCTTCCCGCTGCAGGTTTTCAATAAGTGATATCTCAGCGGCCTCGATATCATCAATTTCCTTGACCAGTACCGGAATCCTATCGATGCCAACCATTTCGGCTGCCCGCCAGCGCCGCTCCCCGGCCACGATCTCATAGCGTTTGCCGTGTTTGCGCACCAACAATGGCTGCAAGACTCCGTGTTCTCTCAGCGAATCAGCCAGTTCCTGCAATGACGCTTCGTTAAAAATACGACGGGGTTGATCGGCCCTAGCCACTATCTCCTTGATATCAACCTCAACTATGCGGTTGTTATCACCCTCTTCCATGGCGCCGGCAAACAATGCATCCAGCCCACGGCCCAATCCTCTCTCCTGCTTAGGCACGTTTCAACACCTCCAAAGCCAACTCGTTATATACCTCAGCCCCGCGGGAGCGAGGGTCATAGTTTATGATCGCCTTGCCGTGACTGGGGGCTTCACTTAGTCTTATGTTGCGGGGAATAATGGTCCGGTATACCTGGTTCTTGAAATGATGCTTGACCTCATCTACCACCTGGATCGAAAGGTTGGTGCGCCCGTCAAACATGGTGAAAACGATGCCCTCCACCTTGAGCAGTGGATTAAGTCTTTTTCTGACCAGAAATATGCTGTCCATCAGTTGGGTCAGTCCCTCCAGAGCATAATACTCACATTGCAGGGGAATCAGGACCGAATCACTGGCAGTCAGGGCATTGATGGTCAAAAGCCCCAGGGAGGGCGGACAATCGATGAATATGTAATTATAGCGCGGCACCAATCCAGCCAGGGCCTTCTTCAGCGCGTATTCCCGCTGTTCCCGACTGGCCAGTTCCACTTCGCCGGCTGCAAGTTCCATGGTAGCCGGCAGTACATCCAGGCGGTCCTGCCTGGTCGGAGTGATCACCTTCTGCGGATCGATACCTTCAAGGAGTATATTGTACATGCAGTATTTCAGCGCCTTGCGGTCGATGCCCAGCCCACTGGAGGCGTTTCCCTGCGGATCGGCATCAACCAGCAACACCTTATGCCCCCTGGCCGCAATGCATGCCGCCAGATTGACTGCTGTTGTTGTCTTTCCGACCCCGCCTTTTTGGTTGGTGACAGCTATTACTTTTCCCAACTTTTCTCCACCCCTCAGCAAGCTCTCCCTATTATTTCACCAAGAGCTAACAAAATCCCTGCCCCAAAATATACTCTCCCCCGCTTTTTATGACAAGCGAAATCTGTAATCGGTCAATCCAATCTGCCGATTGTTCTGCAAATAAGCCCTTAAGCCCCGGCTGCTCCTATCATTCCGGAGTTATAAATCCTGTTTTCCTCACTGATTTGGTTGAATGTAAAATTATGCTGCTCAAAGAGGTTTATTGTCGGCTATTACTTGAACAAACTAAAAGATATATGGTAACTTGATATAGAGAATAATGTATATAAATCTGCATTTTGTCTACCATTATATTGTAATGTTTCTATCTATTGAGTTATGGTTTTGCTTTTATCTGCGATTGAAATGGAGGCTCGTTATGACAAATCCGCGTGAAGAAAAGAAGAATTGGAGCCTGGATTCCAAGGTAGTCCACGGATATCAGGGATACGATCCATATACCGGATCGATCAGTTTCCCCATATACCAGACGGCTACCTATAAACATGCTTCCCTGAACGATCAGGGTAAATATGATTATTCCCGGGGACAGAGTCCTACCCGCGAGGAACTGGAGGATACTATCGCCCTACTGGAAAATGGTCAATACGGCTATGCCTTTTCCAGCGGCCTGGCCGCCGTTACCGCTATTTTTTCATTGCTGGCGACGGGGGACCATGTAGTGGTGTCGGACGACCTTTACGGCGGCACCTATCGCTTGATCGAGCAGATCTGGGTAAAGTACAACGTGGAATTTACCTATGTCGATACCTGTTCCCTGGAAGCGGTAGCCCAGGCTATCCGGCCCAATACCCGAATGGTCTTCATTGAGACCCCCACCAACCCCATGATGAAGGTCGCGGACATTGCTGCAATATCTAGCATCGCCCGTGCCCGCAATGTACTGACTGTGGTGGACAACACCTTCCTTACCCCCTATTACCAGCGGCCGCTGGACTTGGGCGCTGATATCGTCATCCACAGCGGCACCAAATTTCTGGCCGGACATCATGATACCATGGCCGGATTAATCGTAGTAAACGATAACAAGATCGCCGATGATCTTCGTCTGATTATAAAAACCGAGGGATCCGGCCTGGCTCCTTTGGACTCCTGGCTGCTTCTCCGCGGTATCAAAACCCTGGCCGTTCGCATGGAAAGGCATCAGCAGAATGCTATCACCCTGGCCAATTGGCTGAAAAACCATCCCAAGATAGAGCAGGTCTATTTTGTTGGTCTGCCCGACCATGAATCATATGAACTGTCCCAGCGCCAGGCATCCGGCTTCGGCGGTATGATCTCCTTTTCCGTCAGCGATGTAGGCCTGGTGGAACAGGTCCTGAGCCGGGTCAAGCTGATTATTTTTGCGGAAAGCTTGGGGGGCACCGAGTCTCTTATCACCTATCCCATGGTGCAGACCCATGCCTCTATTCCCCAGGAAATAAGAGAACGGGTGGGTATTACGGACAAACTGCTGCGCTTATCCGTAGGCATTGAGAGCGCCGAAGATATCATCCGTGATTTGGAACAGGCCCTGGCCTAAACAGGAGGCTTTATAATATGAAGTTTACCAAGATGCAGGCTCTGGGCAATGATTATGTATATATCAATTGTATTGACCAGGAACTGGACAATCTCTCCGACTGTGCCATTCGGCTGAGCAACCGCCATTACGGGGTGGGTTCCGATGGTATGATTCTGATCTGCCCATCGGAGCGGGCAGATTTTCGCATGCGGGTATTCAATCCGGATGGAACCGAGGCGGAGATGTGCGGCAACGCACTGCGCAGTGTCGGAAAGTATGTCTATGATTATGGACTTACTGACCAGACTGCCGTTACCGTCGAAACTCTGGGCGGCTTCAAGCGTTTGCAGCTGTCGCTCACCGATGGCAAAGTCTCCATGATAACTGCCGACCTGGGTCCTCCGGTGCTGGAACCGCCCTTGATCCCCGTAGATTTCAGCGGGGATTCCTGTATAGATCATCCCCTGGAGGTAGCCGGCACCCTTTTCCGGGTTACCCCGGTCTCCATGGGCAACCCCCATGCGGTAGCCTTCATCGATAATGTTGACGAGTTCGACTTGGCTAGATTCGGGCCGGCCATGGAGTGTCATCCCTTTTATCCCCGTAAGGTCAATGCCGAATTCGCCCAAGTGGTAGATCGCCAGAACCTGAAGATGCGGGTTTGGGAGCGCGGGACCGGTGAAACCCTGGCCTGCGGTACCGGCTGCTGTGTCTCGGTGGTGGGCGGAGTACTGACTGGACGCTGTGACCGCAAGGTAACCGTACATCAGATCGGCGGTGAGCTTCACATCGAATGGGACGACGCCAGCGGGCACCTTTTCCTTACCGGTCCTTCGACCAGAGTTTTTGACGGGGAAGTCTAGGGGGAACGGAATAGACGCAGCGTCTATTAAAACTCCTTGGAGGTTATGTTATTGATATTATCTGAATTGCTTGAGGGTGTGAACTACTCGCTGGTGACCGGAGAGGTTGGGGTTGAGATCAGCGGTGTGGCATATGATTCCCGTTATGTAATGCCCGGAGGTCTTTTCGTATGTATCGAAGGCACGGTGACCGACGGGCATCAATACGTTTCTGCCGCCTGTACGGCCGGCGCGGTCGCCCTCATTGTGCAAAAGCCGGTGGAAGTTCCGCCCGGAATGACGGTAGTACTGGTGGAAAACAGCCGCCAGGCTCTGGCCCTGGTATCATCGGCCTGGTTCGGTCATCCCTCGCGGGAGCTGAAGCTGATCGGGGTCACCGGTACCAAGGGAAAGACCACCACTACCTACATGATCAAAGCCATCCTGGGTGAGGCCGGTCACCGCACCGGGCTCATCGGCACCATTGAGACCATTGTGGGAGATATCCATACCCCGGCCAAGAACACCACCCCAGAATCCTATGAGTTGCAGAAGCTGTTCCGAGCCATGGTGGATGCCGGCTGCGACAGCGCTGTAATGGAGGTTTCCTCGCAGGGACTGATGATGGACCGGGTTAGCGGCTGCGATTTCGATATCGGTATCTTTACCAATATATCACCCGATCATATCGGCCCCAATGAACATCCTTCCTATGAAAACTACCTGGACTGCAAGACCCGGCTGTTCAAGATGTGCAAGGTGGGCTTGCTGAACATTGATGACCCGGGTCACCTGGCTATGCAGGCGGTCAGCACCGGTAAAATGCTGACCTTCGGGATGTCGGCCAGTGCTGATTACCGGGCACAGGATATTACCATGCTCTCCCAGCCCGGCTGGCTGGGGGTCAGTTTCCACCTGGCCGGACCGCAGGGCAGCTTTCCGGTCAAGGTAGGCGTCCCGGGTGACTTCAGTGTTTATAACGCCTTGGCGGCCATTGCCGCCTGCCTGTCTTTTGGGGCCAGCCCGGAAGACATCAACCGTGCTCTGGAGAATATCCGGGTGCGGGGTCGCATCGAACTGGTACCAGCCCTGCCTCATTTTACCCTGTTGATCGACTATGCCCATAATGCCATCAGTCTGGAGAATCTGCTGGGGACTCTGCGCAGCTATCAACCAACCCGGCTGGTTTGTCTGTTCGGCTGCGGCGGCAATCGCGACCGCCAGCGCCGCTTCGATATGGGTCGGATCTCGGGGCAGATGGCGGATATCTCCATACTGACCACCGATAATCCCCGCAATGAAGAGCCGGAAAACATCTTTGCCGATATCCGGCAAGGTATAAATCCCACCGGCGGACAGTATATTATTATTAATGACCGCCTGGAGGCCATCCGCTATCTGATACAAAACTCCCAGCCCGGCGATGTGGCAGTTCTGGTCGGTAAAGGCCACGAAACCTATCAGGAAATTCGTGGGATCAAACACCACATGGACGAGAGAGAACTGGTTGCCCAGGTACTGGCAGAACTTAAGGTCTGACGGGAGGTGGCTGATTTGAAACCGTTTACATCCGCACAAATTGCAGAAGCCACCGGTGGCCGCCTGAACGGCGATCCCGCTCTGGCTGTTACCTCTATTGTGATAGACTCCAACCAGGCCCGACCAGGCTCTTTATTTATTCCCCAGATCGGCAAAAAGGTGGATGCTCATGATTACTTAGCTTCGGCAGTTGAAAATGGTGCAGTAGCCGCAGTGGTATCCCGTCCGCCTGGTGATGGATCACCACTCTCCACCTGGGTGCTGGTAGATAATACCTTGCAGGCTTTGCAGGACATTGCCCGTTTTCACCGTAGTCGCTTCGCCATCCCGCTGATAACCGTTACGGGCAGCGTTGGCAAGACCTCCACCAAGGACATGATCGCCGATGCCCTGGCATCCTGCTGGCAGGTGGCCAAAACCGCTGGCAATATGAACAGCCAGGTAGGACTACCCCTGTCTCTGCTGACCCTGGATGATGGTGATCAGGCCGGGGTATTTGAGCTGGGTATGAGTGAATTTGGCGAGATCGCGGAACTATCGAGGATCACCCGACCGGATATAGCAGTCATCACTAATATTGGCATTTCGCATATTGAGCAGCTGGGCAGCCAGGAAAACATCCAGCGGGAGAAGCTTTCTATCAATGCCGGGATGAGTGAACATGGCGTGCTGGTCCTCCGGGGCGATGATCCCTTACTGGCGCCGTTCAAGGATTCGCTCCCTCAAAGGACAGTATTCTATGGCATGGCCGACTGGTGTGACTACCGGGCTGGGGAGATAGTGTCCGATCTATTCGGGGTTAGTTTCGTTTTATATCATCCCGGCGGCAGGCAGGCGGTGAAACTGCCGGTCCCCGGTCGCCACAACGTTTATAACGCCCTGGCCGCACTGGCAGTAGCTGATATCTGCGGAATCGACTTAATGGCCGCTGCCGCCGCCCTGGCCAGTTTCCACAGCGAGAAGATGCGGTTGCAGATTACGGAATGCGACGGTATCCATATCATCGATGACACTTACAATGCCAGTCCCGACTCCATGCGGGCCGCCCTGGCCGTCCTGGCCGATTTGAACCCGGCGGGCCATCGGATCGCAGTTCTGGCCGATATGTTCGAGCTGGGCGCGCTTTCCTGGCAGAGCCACTATGCGCTGGGGCAGAACGTTGCCGCCCTGGGCATCGACCGTCTGCTTACTGTCGGGGAACGTGCGGCGGGAATCGCTGACGGTGCTGAAGCCGACGGCGGTCCTACCATCGTCGAACGCTTCCTGACTAATAATGAAGCCATCGCCCGCTTGCAGCAACTGCTGTTACCCGGCGACGCCGTCCTGGTTAAAGGCTCCCGCGGCATGCATACCGAAGAAATCGTCGCCGGCATCATGAAGGGGAGAACGGAATAGACGCAGACGGACGCTGATTTTTTTATGATTTACGCAGATTTTTTATAAATAACGCATGATGTTGTCCAGCCTTCTTAATGGAGCAAAAAATTGAGTAGTTAATGAGGAGACGTTCTTTTCCTTGGTTCGTAAATACATAACGGCACGTTTATTCATCCCGAATCAACGTGCCGCAGGGTGTCGTTAAAGTATTAATAAGCATGGATATAATGAGTGTTTAAATTTGCCACGCCTTCAGCTCGCAATTATCACGGGTATTTAACCCGCCACGATAAACGAAAAGCGTTAGATGACCGGGGAAGATTGCCGCGTCGCTAATGCTCCTCGCAATGACAAGTACACGAGTTTTCGTAGTAATGACAGGGTGGGGTGTCGGGGCGGCAATCCTTTATGGTGTCATTGCGAGCGCAGCGCGGCAATCATCCCCCGTTTTCATAACAATGACAACTAAGCAATTTTTCGTCATTGCGAGGAGCGAAATGACGCTGCAATCCAAAGCGTGAATCACGAGTAAACTTTTTTACAGTCTGACCGGCACGTTTATTCCTCTGAAATAACGTGCCGTTAATAGTTTAAAGATCTGCGTCCTTCACCCTTCGGGTGCAACATATGTGCCCTAGCGGGCACCAATAATGACGCTGGTCTATTCAATCCCCTAACTTCTCGCGGCGAGTTTTAGTTCATTGGAGGCGCCTTTAACGACGCGGATGGTGATCTCGTATTCATCCTCGTTGTCCTTTTCCGTCATGAAGATGTCCACCCCGGTCTTGCGAGCTCGTTTAACCGTTTCCTTGATGGTGTTCATGAATATACGGGCATCCCGGATGATAGGTGCGACGTTCTGGCCCCCCGGCCGCCTATTCTCCTGCGGAATGTTGTTCTGACTTAGCTTATCCACCAACAGCTCGGTCTCTTTTACCGTTAGATCCTGATCATAGATGCGCTGAATGACCTCCATCTGCATCTCACCGGAATTCAGCCTGAGCAGGGCCCGGGCATGCCGTTCCGTGACCCGGTCGGTCACGATGATGCCCTGTACCTCCGGAGCCAGGCGCAGCAAACGCAGCTTATTGGCAATTGACGGCTGACTTCGTCCCACCCGCCGGGCCAGTTCCTCCTGGGTAATCCCGAAGGTCTTGATCAACACCTGATAAGCCCGCGCTTCCTCGAAATAGTTTAGTTCCTGGCGCTGCAGGTTCTCGATCAAGGCCACCGCTGCGGCTTTTTCATCATTCATGGTCTGGATCAGGGCCGGTATGCTGATGTGCCCCAGCAAACAGCAGGCGCGATAGCGCCGTTCACCGGCAATCAGTTGGTAGTTATCGCCCTGTTCGCGGACGATAATGGGTTGGATTAGTCCATAGGCCCGAATCGACTGAGCCAGTTCCACCAGCTCATTTTCGGGATAATTGCGGCGGGGTTGAAAGGGGTTGGGTTTGATCTTTTCCACCGGAATGGTGGCTACCCGGGCACCGTGGTCCCGGCTCAGCATTCGTTCCAAGTGTTTAAGCACCATTACGCGCACCTCCTGCTTCTATAAAGGTCGCTTTGATGGAACCCCCACCCGGCGCGGATATTTATCCGGCGTACTGCTCATCTTTTTGAGAGATATGATCACCCGGTCCAGTTCTTCCATCAAAGTATAGTGGAATATGTCCTCAACCATTCCTCCTAGCATCAATAGCGCATTTTGCGCCTCCTCCAGCTCATTCGTGTAATTGCGCCCCTTCCACAGCAGCAATCTGCCGTCCAGCTTGATCAGGGGCAATCCATACTCCAGCATTATGTTCATGGCCGCCACCGCACGCGATGTACAAAAATCAAAGCTCTCCCGGTATTCGGGATCCCGCCCCAATTCCTCCACCCGACGGCAGACCACGCTGACCCGCTCCAGTCCCAGTTCCCCCCGGGCCATATTGAGAAACTGGCTCTTCTTGACATCGGACTCCACCAAGGTGACCTCGGTCTCAGGTCGCGCCATGGCCAGCATGAGCCCGGGGAAGCCGGCTCCACTCCCGATGTCAACCAGGCGAGCCCAAGGGGGCAGATCAACATAATCGAGCAGCTTCAGGCTGTCCTCAATATGCCGCTGCAGGTCCTCGGGGCTGGTCTTCCGGCTGACCAGGTTGTGGAGCTCATTCTCCCGCCAAAGCAATTTTGTAAATGATTTAACAGTATATTCCATATAAGTTTTCTATTTCCTTCTTTTTTTCTCAAGAAAAACCAATAAAATATTTATGTCCGCCGGATTGACTCCGGCGATCCTTGATGCCTGACCGATCGAGGCCGGCCGTACCGCGTTCAGCTTCTGCAAGGCTTCATAGGCCAGCCCGTATATTTCACCATAATCTATATCATCCGGTATCTTGCGGGCTTCCATCTTTTCAAATCGGCGCACCTGATCCTCCTGCTTATGGATATAGCCCTCATACTTGGCCTGGAGTTCCAATTGCTCCATGATATCCAGATCATACTGCTCCATCCGGTCCAGTTCCGGGTATTCATCGATCTTTATCTCCGGCCGCCGCAATAATTCCCACAGGGAGATACGGTCCCGCAGAGGGGCGCTGTTCTTGCTTTCCAGGAATTCTGCCATGCGGCTGTCCAGGGGCATGACGTATTCCTGCTGCAGTCGCATCCGTTCCTGGTCCAGTAACGCTTTTTTTTCTCGAAAGATATCCCAGCGCTTGGTGTCTACCAACCCGATGAGATGCGCCTTTTCAGTAAGCCGTAGATCAGCATTGTCCTGGCGTAGCAAGAGTCGGTATTCGGCCCGCGAGGTCAGCAGGCGATAGGGCTCGTCATTCTCCTTGGTAACCAGATCATCGATCAGGACCCCAATATATGCCTCACTGCGCTTCAATATAAAGGGTTCTTTCTCTTGCACCTTGAGCGCAGCGTTGATCCCGGCGATGATGCCCTGGGCGGCGGCCTCCTCGTAACCGGAGGTGCCGTTGATCTGCCCGGCGGTAAAGAGTCCCTCCACTTGCCTGGCCTCCAGGCTTAGCCGCAACTGGGACGGCACCACATAATCGTATTCAATGGCATAGCCAGTGCGGATCATTTTACAGTGCTCCAGTCCAGCTATACTATGCAGCACCTGAAGTTGTACATCCTCGGGCAGACTGGTGTTCAGGCCCTGCACATACATCTCGTTGGTGCGCCGGCCTTCCGGCTCCACAAAGAGTTGGTGATTATCCTTATGGGAGAAACGTACCACCTTGTCTTCAAAGGAGGGACAATACCTCGGTCCCCGGCCTTTGATAATCCCGGTGAAGAGCGGGGCGCGATCAATATTGTCCATTACAATACGATGGGTCTCCGGGTTGCTGCGGGTAAGCCAGCAGGACAGCTGCTGGCGCTGGTTCCGGGGACTGATAAAGGAGAAACGCAAGGGTTTGGGATCTCCCGGCTGTTCCACCATCTTGGTAAAATCCACGGTGCGGGCATCGATACGGGGCGGAGTCCCGGTCTTGAAACGGCCCAGCTCAATCCCGAGTTCCCTCAGGTTCTCCGACAGCCGCATCGGAGGTATCTGGTTGCCCGGTCCGCTGTCAAAGGCCAGGTCGCCGATGATAACCCGTCCTTTAAGATAAGTCCCGGAGGTTATCACCACCGCACGACAGGAAAACCGGGCACCGGTGCGGGTTATCACTGCGCTGATCCGGCCATGTTCAGCCTCGATTCGCTCGACCTCTGCCATCAATGTACTAAGATTGGGCGTTGCCTCCAGGGTCCGCAGCATCTCACGATGGTATTCTTCCTTGTCGGCCTGAGCACGCAAAGCCTGTACGGCCGGACCCTTTCCGGTGTTTATCATACGGATCTGAATATTGGCTTTGTCTATGTTTACAGCCATCTCGCCACCCAGGGCGTCGATCTCCCGCACCACCTGAGCCTTGGCCGGTCCGCCGATGGATGGATTGCAGGGCATCAAGGCTATATGCTGTATCGAGAGAGTGATCATCAGGGTGCTGCAGCCCATCCGGGCCGCGGCCAGGGCCGCCTCACATCCGGCATGACCGGCCCCGATGACCACTATATCATAACTCCCCGCCTGATAAATCATAAAACTCCTCCTTAGTTAACTGGGGTTTAATGGACGCAGATTAACGCAGATTTATATGATTAACGCAGATTTTTTACTCATTGCGTTGTATCATTATCTAGTCGCAAGCCCCTTAAAACCGTCCTATGCAAATCATTTCTTTATTTGTAGTGGCGGATATGAATCTGCCCCTACGCATAATCCCAAGTATATTTCTTTTGTTCTATTAATAAAGCGTTTTGTCCCGCTATTCTTTCGCTGACACAACCATCATTTTTTGACTCCCCGCTTATGGACAGCCTGCTTACCAAAAAAACTGCTTAAGTCATAAAAAATCTGCGTCCTTCACCCTTCGGGTACAACTTATATGCCCTAGCGGGCACCAACATTGACGCTGCATCTATTCGAAACCCCGTAACCCCGTCTCCCCCTACTTCCCAATGCAAAAGTCGTGGAAGATGCGGTTGATGGCTTCCTCCTTGAGATTCTTGCCGGTGATTTCGCCCAGGGCATCCAGGGCGCCGCCCAGGTCCACTCCCAGACAGTCCAACGGTGCCTCGCGCAGGCTTTCCCTGGTATCTGTCACATGCTGCCGGGCCTGTTCCAGCGCGTTGCGCTGACGGGTGCTGACCATGATCTCCAGGTTGTCCGAACCGGTCCCTCCCGATAGGATCAGGCTCTCGATGGCTTCTTCCAGCTCATCAATGCCAATCTCTTCGCGGGCCGAACCATGGATAATGCTTAATCCGGTGAAGGTTTTCTCCAGGCTGGCCGCATCTATGTTCTTTTCCAGCAGGTCTTCCTTGTTGACCAAAACGATGACTTTTCGGCTCGAGATCTGGGCAAATATCTCCCGGTCCTCTTCGGTGATTCCTGTCTCCACGTCAAGCAGGAAGAGAACCAGGTCCGCCGCATTGATGACTTCCCGGGAGCGTTCTACCCCGATCTTTTCCACCCGGTCCTCGGTGGCGCGAATGCCGGCGGTATCCATGATCTTGACCGGGATGCCCCGCACATTGATATAGTCCTCGATAACGTCGCGGGTGGTTCCGGGAATCTCGGTTACAATGGCCTTCTCCTTGCGTAGCAGGGTATTCAGCAGGGTGGACTTGCCCACATTAGGCTTGCCGCAGATGGCGATACTGACACCTTCCCGAAAGATCTCCGCTCGTTTGGCGGCGCTTATCAACGCATCCAGACTGCCCATAATCTCCTGCAGTCTTTGCTCCACTTCATCAAGATCGGGCTCCCCCACCTCATCCGGAAAATCTATACTGGCCTCTAGTATGGCATTTATTCTGGTTAGTCCATCCTCCAGGTCATTAATATAGCGTACATTGAACCCGGATAATTGCTGCTGAGCCAGGCGCATGCCCTTGTCGCTCTTGGCCCGGATGATATCAATCACCGCCTCAGCCTGGCTGATATCCAGTCGCCCATTAAGATAGGCGCGGCGGGTGAATTCACCCGGTTCGGCCAGACGTACCCCGGCGGCAAGCACCCGTTCCAGGCAGCGCCGGGCAGGCAAAAACCCACCATGACAATTTATCTCCACCACGTCCTCGCCGGTATAGCTGTGGGGCCCCCGCATAACACTTACCAGAACCTCGTCAATGATCTCGCCACCGTCATCAATCATCCAGCCCAGGGTCAGGGAATGGGATGGTCTTGCCTCCAGGGTTATGCCTTTATGCCGCGGACTGAACCCTTCGGCCATCTTGCCGAGGACCCCGGTGCCGCTGAGCCGGACTATGGCAATCCCACCCTCTCCCGGCGGGGTGGAAATAGCCGCTATAATATCATACATGTTTGGACCCCCTTTTTTCTGCAGTCCAAGCAAAACTCGACTTTCTGTGATTATCCCCAGATAATTTCGTTTTAACTATATGTCATAAACCCCGTCTTATCAAGAGCGGCGAGTGAACGGTATTGCCCCCAGATAAGCACGGAATGGACGCTGGCGGCTTACGCCGCACGCAGATTAATATGATAAACGCAGATGCGAAAGCTCCGGTCTGTTATTGCGAGCACAGCCAACTTAAATGTCATTGTTATGAAAACGGGGGAAGATTGCCGCGCTGCGCTCGCAATGACACAATAAAGGATTGCCTCCGACACCCCACCCTGTCTTTACTACGAAAACTCGCGAACTTGTCATTGCTATGAAAACTCACGTATTTGTCATTGCGAGGAGCGTTAGCGACGCGTCGATCTTCCCCGGCCATGTTACGTAAACGAAAAATGGTCTAACGCTTTTCGTTTATCTTGGTGGGTTTATTACCCGTGATAATTGCGAGCGCAGCGCGGCAATCTAGAATAGCTTGGCAAATGAATCTTTTTGCTTTTCTCTTTCAATAGCAAAACTTATAACGTTAAAAACCTCATAATAAACTTATTTGTTGATAATTTCTATTTATGTTCGAAAACTCTTCTGAACAAATTATATTTACACTTGTTTAAAGTTGAGTAATTCGTTAATATATTTTTTCGTTTAGTATCCGCCTTCAAGTATAAGATTGCCGCGCTGCGCTCGCAATGACATTACAGCTGTCGCATTATATGTCAATGAACTCCTTGGTTTAGTCCTCAAAAATTACTCTTTCTAATTTTATAGCGCCAAAATTATGATATGAATTTCTATTTATATCATCATAAAACATCTGCGTTAATCATAAAAATTCTGCGTCCATTTCGTGCCCCCCGTATCCACCAATTGAAAAGCACCAGGACTTTTGCATCCTGGTGCTTTGGTTACTCGGTTGTTTCTTAGCCTATTTCTTTAAAGATATGACCACCTTACGGTTGGGTTCATCCCCCAGGGAATAAGTGGTTACCTGAGAATCTGACTGCAGCGCGGTATGTACTATCCGCCGCTCCTGGGAAGTCATGGGCCGCATAACTACGTTCTTCCTGGTCTTCTTCACCTTGTCGGACAACCTCAGGGCCAGAGCCTCCAGAGATTCTTCCTTTTTCTTACGGTAGTCTTCCACGTCCAGGGTAATATGAACCTTCTCGGCCCGTTCACGGTTAACGATAAGACTGAGGATAAACTGTACCGCGTTGAGGGTCTCGCCCTTTCGGCCGATCAGAAGTCCCATATCTTTGCCGGTAATATTGATCCTGACCCGTCCGGCATCATATTCCACACTATTGATTACGTAATCGATTTTCATCTTGTTCAGCAGATCTTCCAGGACCACGCGGGTCTCTTGCTCCGGGGTCTGCCGAACACTGAGCCTTACCACGGCTGGCTTTTTACCCAAGCCTAACAGGCCTTTGCTGGGTTCTTCCACTATCTCGATCTTGACGTCATCGATATTACAACCCAGTTCATCCAGGGCTGATTTGATGGCTTCATCAACGGTTTTTCCCTTTTTTTCGATTGTTCGGAGCTCCATTATTGCCTTTGCCTCCTTTGTCCCTTCTTGCGCCCTTATCGGGTTCGGAAGCCTTCTCTTTTTTCGGTTGGGGTATTTTTTTATCTTCCTCTTTTATCTCTTCTCTTTCTTCTTGGCCGGTGGCAGCTATACTTACCCCGGTGCCCGTTGCGAGTTTTGTTTTCTCGTGTGTGTAGTTGACATAAAGCTGTTGAAATATACCCAGAATATTAAATACCACCCAGTACAACGGCAGGCCGGCCGGCACGGTATAAGCTATATATGCCATGAAAACCGGCATAAAGTATAACATGCTTTTTTGCGTCGGATCCTTGGTATCGACCATGGAAATCCGTTGTTGCAGGAAGGTGGTGAGTCCCGCCAGAATCGGTAATAGAAAGCGGAATAACGATGGATCGTGGCTCACAATGGTTCCGATATTGGATATCCACAGGAAGCCTGGATTGGCGGCGTGAAGAAAAGCCGTCTTACTCATGCTGATCAGCGCCTGGTAGAAGGCGAAAAAGATGGGCATTTGTATGAGCAGCGGCAGGCAGCCGCTGAGCGGACTGACCCCGTGATCCTTGTAAAGTTGCATCAATTTGGTCTGCATGACCTGGGGGTCGTCCTTGTACTTGTCCTGGATATACTTCATCTTGGGCTGAATCTCCTGCATGGCTCGCATGGATTTCAGCTGTCTCTGATTGATGGGGAACAATACCAGTTTAATAACTATGGTCAACAGAATAATAGCCAACCCATAACTAGGCAGGCCTATTTTTTCAGTTATAACAAAAAAGAATTGTATAACATGTGCAAACCACAGTACAAATGAATGCCACAGACTACCCAATAACTTCCTGCCGCTAAGCTCCGGCAGGATTCACCTCCTCAAAGCTGTGGAAAACTCTCTTTTCCTGTTTATCTGGCTTGTCCCTGAAATGCCCCGGCTTTTGCCAACAAGTCCTCATTAGCCTGGCGCCGGGCTGATCCGGTGAAAAATGCTTCTCTCAGGGTACCGGATCATAGCCTCCCCGATGAAATGGATGACATCGACAAATCCTCTTGGTCGCTAACCATCCCCCTTTGATAACCCCATATTTTTCGATGGCCTCAATGGAATAACTTGAACAGGTCGGGTAAAACCTGCAAGAAGGGGTTTTCAAAAAGCTAAACTTCTGATAAAGCCTGATCATCCCAATAAGAACCTTGCCTAACATAGTCCGGCCTTCCTCATAACTATCAGGAAATCCTTTTTCAGTGCTGCAAATTCAGCTTCCTTAATATTATAGCGGGCCACAATAACTACATCATAGTTTCCCTTGATCTTTGGCAACTCTTCCCGGACCAGGGCTCGCAATCTGCGCTTGACCAGATTCCTGGTCACCGCCTTCCCGGTCTTCTTACTGGTGACGAATCCGAAGCGACTCTCCGGCATCTCATTTTCTCTTATAAAAACAATCAGATATCTGCCCGAAATTCTTTTTCCACCCCGGTAGGTGCGGTCGTAAACCTTCTTTTCCGTGATGCGATATTGCTTCTTAAGCATTTCTAACCTCGTTTTTGCTGATACCTGATACCATTACCGATTTAGGTCAAGAGAAAACAAAAGGCCGCTGTTACGACCTATGCGGATAACGATTTTCTGCCTTTTCTTCTCCGGTTGGCCAGTACTTTTCTTCCGCCGGCAGTTGCCATCCTCTGCCTAAAGCCGTGTACCTTTTTCCTTTTGCGATTCTTTGGTTGAAAGGTCCGTTTCATAAAATGCTACTCCTCCCTTGAATTTTCCAGCACTTAATCATTATATTTATTTAACTCCCTGTATGTCAAGATTTCTGCGCTTTCTAAATGCTTCTAAAATTCAGCTTAATCTGCTATTATTATACTGTGTTTTTGTCGACGGTGTTTTTGTGGAGTTTTTTAAAGAATTATTCACATTTTTCCACAGGATATTCCACTTATCCACAACAATTTTTCCGCCGTTACCATTTTGGGGGGGCCTGTAGAGAGATGTCAACCGCTTATGATTTTGCTGCCATCTGGCAGAAGGTTCTGGACAGTGTCGCTAAAGAAATAGACCAGGCCAGTTATGATGCATTCCTATCGACTGCTACATATAAGGCTTTTCATAATAACACCCTTTATGTAAGCGTACCCCATACCTCTACCCAGGAGTGGATCAAGATCCGCTATCTGGACAAGATGACCAATGAACTACGGAATATGACCAGTCAGGATGTAAATCTTTTTCTGACTACAGATAATACCACTGCTAAAGAAGATTTTTCCGGTTTAAATCGAAAATATACCTTCGATAACTTTGTGGTAGGCAACAGTAACCGCTTTGCTCATGCCGCCTGTTACGCGGTGGGCGAATCACCGGCCCGGGCTTACAATCCGCTTTTCATCTACGGCGGTGTGGGTCTGGGGAAAACTCATCTGATGCAGGCCATCGGCCATCAGATCATTGCCAAGCGGCCGGATTGTGTAGTGGTCTATGTCTCCTCTGAGCAGTTTACCAATGAGCTGATCAGTTCCTTCAAGGATGACACCACCGCTGCCTTTCGTAATAAATATAGGAATATTGACGTGCTGCTGGTGGATGATATACAGTTCCTGGCCGGCAAGGATCGGACTCAGGAGGAGTTTTTCCACACTTTCAACACCCTTTATGAGAACAACAAACAGGTGGTTTTATCGAGCGATCGTCCTCCTCGCCACATATCCAAACTGGAGGATCGTCTGCGCTCCCGCTTCGAGTGGGGCCTCATCACCGACATCCAACCCCCTGATCTGGAGACCCGTATCGCTATCCTCCGCAAAAAAGCGGAGTCAGAAAAGACCAATATTCCTTATGATATACTCGATTATATTGCCAACTGCATCGATTCCAACATTCGAGAGTTGGAAGGCGCTCTGGTACGCTTAGTGGCTTATGCAACCATTACCAACAAGGAACTCAATATGGAAACCGCCGTGGAGGCCCTGAAAGAGATCCTTCCTGAACCGGTGGTGCGGGGGATAACGGTGGAATACATTCAGAAGACGGTGGCCGAGTTCTTTGGCATCAGCATGAATGAATTATTATCGAAAAAAAGAAATAAACAACTGGTCTACCCTCGGCAGATCGCTATGTACCTGTGCCGGCGTATGACCGATGCATCTTTTCCCCAGATCGGACAACAGTTCGGTGGAAGAGATCATACCACCGCCATATATTCGATTGAGAAAATGGAAAAAGATCTGGCTACCGACCATGAATTAGGTAAAATAGTCGAGACTTTATCCAGGAAAATAAATCCCGATTTTGTTATATGACAGGTATCAACAACTTATTCCATGGTCCAACATTTAGGTATATGGGCTTGTCCGGACTTATCCCCATAATTAAGTGTACCTACTACTATTACTAGCTACTTTTATAAATAATTAAGAAGAAGAAGAGGGGCCATAATAACCCCAGCGACAAGGAGGTAATTCAATGAACTTCTCCATTGAACAGAAAGACCTGGCGGCGCTTACCAATCTGGTGTACCGGGCTGCATCCAACAAGAATGCCATACCGGTCCTGGCTGGACTGTTGATCAGCGTTGATCCAGAAACCGGACTGACTATTACGGCTACTGATATGGAAATCGGTATGCGGGTTTCCACTAGAAATGTCGATGTCGTCCAACCCGGGGTGATCCTGGTCAATGCCCTTTATTTTAATAATTTCATCAAATCCCTGCCGGCCATACGTATCAATCTGCAGTATGATACAGAAACCTCCAAATTGAATGTCATATATGGCCGATCGACCGGTTTCATAAATACCTACCGGGATTTTGAATATCCCAATCTGCCCATCGATAAAATGGAGGATCGCTTCACTATTCCCCAGTCCGCTTTGAAGGAAGCACTTAAAAAAACCGCCTTTGCGGCAGCAGTTACCCATTTCCGCCAGGTATTTACCGGCATTTTGTTTGATGTCAAGAGTTCCGGGCAATTGAAAATTGTAGCCAGCGATACACATCGTTTGGCCTATTTCAATTACGATATGGAAAAACCGGTCAAGGAAGATTTCAAATTTATCATTCCTCAGCGTACCGCCAATGAGATACTTCGGGTTCTGGATGACAGCGATGAACCGTTCAAGATCGCCTTCAATGAAAACAATGTAGTATTTCATCGGGACGGATTTCTGCTGATGTCCCGGCTGATCGAAGGACAATACCCGGTCTATGAACAGGTGATTCCCCAATCATTTTCTACCTTCGTTAATATAAAGACCCATACCTTGGGAGAGATTTTAGAAAGAGCCCGTACCATGCCGGGAGATGACAGCTTGAAAATGCAGTATATCCAACTGACGGTGGCCAATAATGAGTTAAAGATCAATGCCTACTCCGAGTTGATGGGTGAACTGGATGAAAGAGTTGAAGAGGTAACCATCGAGGGAGAAGAGGATCAGAAGATATCATTCAATACCAACTACTTTTTGGATGCGGTCCGTGTGCTGCAGACTGAAAGTGAGAACTTACAAATGAAATTATCCGGGGCACTGGGGCCGGCCATGATCAAGAACCCCGCTGACGATAACTATATCTATGTACTGGTACCGTTGCGTACTAGCAATTGATCGCTGTGAGAATTGAAAGACTGCAGGCTTATCAGTTTCGCAATATCAAGAGCCTGGAGTATCAGCCCCACCCCAGGCTGAATATTTTTATCGGTGCCAATGCCCAGGGAAAGACCAATATACTGGAATCTATCTATACCCTGGCCCATTCCTCGTCTTTTCGTACCAACAACGATCGCAATTTGGTCAACTACCACAGTCAGTTGTTCAAGCTTAGGGGCGAATATAAAATTGAACAGCGAGCGATGGAAGCCCTATTGGTATTTAATCGGGAACAGGGTAAGGACTATAAAATCAATCAGAAAAAAGCAAGTCACAGCCATGCTGATCGTCTGCGGGTAGTTTTATTTACTCCAGACGATTTATATTTGGTTAAAGGCAATCCCGGAAAAAGAAGGGCATTTCTGGATGGGATACTTAAGGAACTCTCACCGGAGTTTCGATATCAATATGACAACTATCAAAAGATTTTAAAAAGAAGGAATTTATTATTAAAAAATGGAAATTTTAATAATAGCAGTATTTATGCTCTAAATGATATATTTATTGACAATGCCGCCAGAATGATTCTGGCCCGGATAAATTTGATTCACAATCTGGAGGATAGCGCTGCCGCTGCCTGGAAGGAGATGAACCGGGAGGGCAGTTTAAAAATCCGCTATGCCCTTTCATTTCCCGTCAATAGTGGTAAAATTAATCTTGATATAATAAAAATGTCCCTGACCGAGTATTTGCACGAAAAAAGGGAAGAAGAGTATACCCGACGTACCACTTTGGCCGGACCGCATCTGGATGATATCAATATATATCTGGATGACCGTATAGCCAAGATATTCGCTTCCCAGGGACAGCAGCGATCGATCGTGGTCAGCCTCAAGCTGGCAGAACTTTATACGATCAAAAAAATTACGGGCTTTTACCCGGTTTTTTTAATAGATGAGGTACTCTCTGAACTGGATGATGAGAAAAGGCAGCGCCTCATCGACTACTTGGGACAGGCACCCTTTCAAAGTTTTATGAGCGCGGTCAGTATTGGAGATCTGGTCTGCAGTGAGGCAGCTGTGTGCCAGGTAGAACATGGCCAGCTTCGCTGAAAGGATTTTTTTCAGCAATAAATAAGAGGAAGATTTTTTATTTTTATCAATAAAGACAAACCGCCAGGTACGGCGCTTATTGGAAAGGAGCAAGAATCCATATGTACATGCATCTGGGGAATAATTGTGTGATCCCGACCAAAGATATAATCGCCATATTGAATGTGGAGGAAATGTCGGAAGACATCCAGGATATCATTGAGGTGGCCCGCCTGGAGAAAAAATTCACCAATATCAGCGATAAGGGCAAGGAAAAAGCCCTGGTCATCTGCGACAATCAGGTATTCGTTTCGCCCATTTCATCACTGACCCTGTACCGGAGAGCCGGAAACCCCTTTAAGGAGGTCTAGGAATTGAACAACAATACCAATGATACCTACAATGCATCTGATATTCAGGTACTGGAGGGGCTGGAGGCGGTCCGCAAGCGGCCTGGCATGTATATCGGCAGTACCGGGCCCCGAGGTCTGCACCACCTGGTATTTGAGATAGTCGACAATAGTATCGATGAAGCAGTGGCCGGATATGGTGACCGGATAACGGTTACTATCAACAAAGAAAACACCATAACCGTCACCGACCGGGGCCGCGGCATTCCGGTAGACACCCATCCCGTGGCGGGGATCCCGGCTCTGGAGGTAATACTCACCACCCTGCATTCAGGCGGCAAATTCGGCGGTAGCGGTTATACAATATCCGGTGGTCTGCATGGTGTCGGTCTTTCAGTGGTCAATGCCTTATCCAGCCGCATGGAAGTAACCGTTAAGCGCGAAGGCAAGGTCCATCAGCAATATTATGAGCAAGGTAAGCCGGTATCTGAGCTGGAGGTAATAGGGGATTCTGAGGAAACCGGCGCCACCATCTATTTTGTTCCGGATAAAGAAATATTCGAGGAGATCGTCTTTGACCGCGATATCTTGGTTCAACGCCTGCGGGAATTGTCCTTTTTAAACAGCGGCATCACCATAGTTTTTAAGGACGATCGGGAAGAGGAGCCCTATATAAAGGAGCTGCATTACGCGGACGGACTCAAGGACTTTGTCAATTATGTCAATAAGAGCAAGGAAACCATAAATTCCCAGCCTTTTTATATCGAGTGCCGCAAAGATGATGTAGTGGTTCAAGCTGCGGTACAGTACAATAATGGTTATAATGAAAACCTGTATTCCTTTGCCAACAACATCCGTACCCAGGAAGGCGGCACCCATGAAATCGGCTTTAAAAACGCCCTGACACGGGTGATCAATGATTATGCCCGTAAGAACAATATATTGAAAGAGAATGACGGCAACCTCTCCGGTGAAGATATCCGCGAGGGTATGGCCGGTATAATATCGGTACTGGTCAAGGACCCCCAGTTCGAAGGACAGACCAAGACCAAGCTGGGCAATACCTACATAAGAGGCATAGTCGAGAGCGCTATCTATGAACACATGGAGGATTATCTCAATGAAAATCCTCCCATCGCCCGCAAGATAATGGAGAAGGCCATCTCCGCCCGCCGGGCCAGGGAAGCCGCCAAGAAAGCCCGAGAGCTGACCCGGCGCAAAAATGCCCTGGAATCCAGCACCCTGCCTGGCAAGCTGGCTGATTGCAGCGACCGCAACCCGGCACATTGCGAACTCTATATCGTAGAGGGAGATTCCGCCGGTGGATCGGCCAAAATGGCCAGAGACCGCAATTTCCAGGCCATACTGCCCCTGCGCGGCAAGATACTCAACGTACAAAAATCCCGCTTGGACCGGATACTGGGCAATGAGGAGATCAAGTCCATGATCACCGCCATCGGCGCCGGCATCTCGGAGGATTTTGATATCAAAAAGGCCCGCTACCACAAAATCTTTATCATGACCGATGCTGATGTTGACGGAGCCCATATCCGGGTCCTGCTCCTGACCTTCTTCTATCGCTACATGCGGGATTTGATCGAGAACGGCTATGTCTACATCGCCCAGCCGCCATTATTCGGGACCAAACGGGGCAGTGAGATCCACTACTTCCACGACGAGGAAAAGATGAACCAGTTTGTTACTGCGTCCAATAAAAAATGGACCGTGCAAAGATATAAAGGTCTGGGCGAAATGGACCCGGAGCAATTGTGGGGAACGACAATGAATCCGGAAAACCGATCGATTTTGCAGGTTGCTGTTGATGATGCCATCGCGGCCGACCAGATATTCTCCGACTTAATGGGTGAGAATGTGGAACCGCGCAAGGAATTCATCCAGACCTATGCCCGTTATGTCACCAATCTGGATATATAAAGGAGGAGTGAGCGTTGCAAGAAGGTAACATTTTCGACCGTGTAACGGAAATGGATATAGAAAAAGAGGTCCGGCGCTCGTTCCTGGATTACTCCATGAGTGTCATCGTGTCCCGCGCGCTGCCCGATGTGCGGGACGGCTTGAAGCCGGTGCACCGGCGCATTTTGTATGTATTGCATGATACCGGGATGACCCACGACAAACCCCATCGCAAGTCAGCCAATATCGTGGGCGAAGTCATGGGTAAATACCATCCCCATGGCGATTCCTCTATATATGATGCCATGGTCAAGATGGCCCAGGAGTTCTCCATGCGGTATCCGTTAGTAGACGGCCACGGCAACTTCGGTTCCATCGACGGAGACTCAGCGGCGGCCATGCGGTACACCGAGAGCCGGATGGCGGCGATCGCCGGGGAGATGCTCCGTGATATTGACAAAAATACGGTAAACTGGCGCCCGAACTATGACGACAGCCGGGAGGAGCCCCAGGTACTGCCGGCCCGCATACCTAATCTTCTGGTCAATGGTTCTTCCGGTATCGCAGTGGGTATGGCCACCAATATTCCGCCCCATAACCTGTCCGAGGTGGTGGATGGTCTGCATCTGGTGCTGGATGACCCCGAGGTAAGTCTGGAGGAACTGCTGGATGTAATACCGGGACCAGACTTTCCGACCGCCGGTATCATCATGGGCACCGCCGGGATCAGAAAGGCCTTTGCCACCGGACGCGGCAGCATCAAGGTCCGAGCGCGCTACGAGATCGAGGAACGCAAGGGTGGCAAAAACGCCATAATAGTAACAGAGATACCCTATCAGGTCAACAAGGCCCGGCTGGTGGAGAAGATCGCCGAACTGGCCCGGGAAAAGAAGATAGAAGGCATCGTGGACCTGCGGGATGAATCAGATCGCCGCGGCATCCGGGTCGTTATCGAGGTAAAGAAGGACGCCAATGTCAATGTAGTAGTTAACAAGTTGTTCAAGCATACCCAGATGGAGGACAGCTTCGGTGTGAATATGGTGGCCCTGGTCAACGGTGAGCCCAAGACCCTCACCTTGAAAGACGCTCTGCGGCACTATCTGGATCACCGGCGCGTCGTGCTTTATCGCCGTACCCAATATGAACTGGATATCGCATTAAGCCGGCTGCATATCGTAGAAGGTCTGCGGATAGCTATCGACCACCTGGATGAGATCATCGACCTGATCCGCTCCAGCCGCGACCGGGATGAGGCCCGCCAGGGCCTGATCGGCCGTTTCGGCCTCTCCGAGCTCCAGGCCAATGCTATTCTGGATATGCGTCTGAGCCAACTGACCGGACTGGAACGCAACCGCCTGGAAGAGGAGTACCGTGATCTCTTGGCCCGCATTGCTGATTTCGAGGATATACTGGCCAACCCTGAGAGAATAACACAGATGATCAGGGAAGACCTCGATGATATCAAGAAAAAGTACGGTGATGCTCGGCGCACCGAGATCGCGCCGGAGGCCTCCGACTATGATGCCGAGGATTTCATTGATGACCATGAAGTTATGATCACCATGAGCACCCGGGGCTATATCAAGCGGCAGCCCCTGGATGTATATCGTGCCCAGCGCCGGGGAGGAAAAGGAGTCAGCTCCATTACTACCCGCACCGAGGACGAAGCCAGTGAGGTGATAGTCACCAGTGTCCTGGCCAATGTGCTCTTCTTTACTAATCAAGGGAGAGTGTTTACCGCCCGGGCTTTCCAGATACCGGAGCACTCCCGTCAGGCCAAGGGCCTGCCGGTGATCAATCTCCTGGAGCTGAGACCGGAAGAAAAGGTCACCACCCTGGTGGCGGCCCGCTATTTTGACACCCAGCATCTGGTGATGATTACCCGTAAGGGCATCATCAAGAAGGTGGCTTTGTCCGCTTTTGAGAATATTCGTCGCAACGGTCTCATTGCAGTAAATCTGCACGATGATGACGCCCTGGTTGGCGTGCGCCGGGTGGAGGTAGGCGACCGTCTGTTGGTGGCTACCAGCAGCGGCATGTCCATCATGTTTGACGAGAACCAGGTTCGGGCCATGGGACGCACGGCGGCGGGAGTCAAGGCTATCACTCTGCGACGGAACGATTATGTGGTTGGGGTTGACAAGTATCGGGAGGGAGCCGACGTCCTGCTGGTAACCGAGAATGGCTACGGCAAGCGCACCCCGCTGACCGACTTCCGTGAACAGAACCGCGGCGGCAAGGGACTCAAGAGCATCGGGCTCAGCGACAAGACCGGCCGGCTGGCGGCATTTAAGATAGCCGTGCCCGACGAGGAACTGGTGATGCTGACTGCAGAAGGACAGCTGATCCGCCTGGAGGTCCAGGCCATCTCGATGCAGAGCAGATACGCCCGCGGTGTGGTGCTGATGCGCCTGCCGGAAAACGACAGCGTGGTAGGCATCGCCCGCTTCAAGGTGGAGAAAGAGGAATAGGAGAGACCGAATAGACGCAGACAGACGCTGATTTTTTATAATTAACGCAGAAGAAAAGGCCTTAATGTAAATAAAAAAATCTGTGTGAATCTGTGTGAATCTGTGGCAAAATAAAAGCCTAATTATATTATAGATACCTGGGAGGTAAAGTAGCATGGAGGAAAAAGGGACTTTTGGAGTTAAGGCCGGGTTGGCGCAGATGCTCAAGGGAGGCGTCATCATGGACGTGACTACCCCGGAGCAGGCGAAGATAGCGGAAGAAGCCGGAGCCTGTGCCGTCATGGCATTGGAGCGGGTGCCGGCAGATATAAGAGCGGCCGGCGGTATTGCCCGCATGGCCGATCCCACCATAATACTGAAGATAATGGATGCCGTAACCATTCCGGTCATGGCTAAATGCCGTATCGGGCATTTTGTGGAGGCCCAGGTACTGGAGTCGTTAGGGGTAGATTACATTGATGAGAGTGAAGTACTCACCCCGGCCGATGATAAATATCATGTGAACAAGAGAGCCTTCAAGGTACCTTTTGTCTGCGGAGCGCGCAACCTGGGTGAAGCATTGAGAAGAATCGGAGAAGGCGCCGCAATGATCAGGACCAAGGGAGAGCCGGGGACTGGCAACGTTATTGAGGCTGTGCGGCATATCCGCCAGGTCAATGATGAGATCCGCTGGGTTTTAGGCCTGCCGGAAGAGGAACTGATGGCAGCAGCCAAGGATATGCAGGCACCCTACGAACTTATTATGGAAGTCAGACGCGCTGGCAGGATGCCGGTAGTCAATTTTGCCGCCGGAGGCATAGCCACTCCGGCTGATGCGGCGCTCATGATGCAGCTGGGTTGTGACGGAATATTCGTCGGATCCGGCGTTTTCAAGTCGGGCGACCCCATGAAGCGTGCCCGTTCCATCGTAGCCGCCACCACCTATTATAAGGATGCCGCTGTTCTGGCCGATGTATCCAAGGACCTGGGAGAAGCCATGGTGGGCATAGACATTGCGACCATCCGCCCTGAAGAAAGGATGCAGGACCGTGGCTGGTAAAAAAATCGGCGTATTGGCCCTGCAGGGCGCTTTTATCGAGCACCTGCACGCCTTCGAGCGCTGCGGGGCCGAGTGCTCTCAGGTTAGGAGCGCAAAAGAAATAGAGGAAGTCGACGGGCTGGTCATTCCGGGCGGAGAGAGCACCACCATCGGGCGGTTGCTCAGGGAGTATAATCTAGGCAGCGTGGTAATCGGCAACGCGGAGCAGGGGATGCCGATCTGGGGCACCTGTGCCGGCATGATTCTACTGGCCAAGGATATCGCTGATTCCGACCAGTATCGACTGGGTTTCATGGATATCCGGGTCAAGCGCAACGCTTACGGCCGCCAGGTGGACAGTTTCGAGAGTGAACTGGAGATTGCAGGTCTGGGTCAGGCCCGCGGTGTCTTTATTAGGGCTCCTTATGTGGAATCAGTCTGGAATGACGCCAAAATCCTCTGCACCTATCAGGACCGTATCGTGATGGTCGAGCAGGGTCAATACCTGGCCACCGCCTTTCATCCCGAACTGACCAACAGTCTGGATATACACCAGTACTTCCTGTCCAAGGTGGGGTAGGGGGAAACGAATAGACGCAGCGTCATTATTGGTGCCCGCTAGGGCACATAAGTTGTACCCAAAGGGTGATTTACGCAGATAAATATGATGGACGCAGATGTTTTATGAGAGGGTATTATAAGAATGCAGTACCCCATGAAGCTCTGAGTAATCATAAATAGCGAAAAAACGGTTGGAGTAACACGAGATTACAGAGTTGACGAAAAAATTCTGCGTTATTCATATAAATCTTCGAGAATCTGCGTCTAAAAAATCTGCGCCCGCAGAGTCTGCTTGCGGCGTCAGCCGCCAGCATCCATTAAAATTAGGTATTTATTGGTGGGTAATTAAAAATCCCCTATGTATACCTTGCCTTTGGGAGAAGGCTGTAATATAATTAATCCCATCTTCACATTAAATCGACTATAAATGCGATGAAGGGGAATAGTAAGAATCAGGGGGTCGCTGCAGAGAGCTGGTGGTCGGTGCAAACCAGCGTGACTCAGGTTTTGAATCCGCCCTGGATGCAGGCTGTGTGAGCAGTTCCGGTGCGACCGTTAACAGCGCCGAGTGGGTGTTATTACGACACCAACTAGGGTGGCAACGCGGGAAAAACGACCTCTCGTCCCTTACAGGACGGGAGGTTTTTGTATTTTCATAGCCACTTAAAATCACAAGACGCACCTAATAATCCCGGCTAGCTTGACTAGCAAAAAATGCGAGGGAGGACAACACAATGACAGGTGAACAATTCTTGCTGCTGCCAGGACCAACGCCATTACCAGATCAAGTAGCCCGGGCGATGAGCCGGCCGATGATCAACCACCGGGGGCCGGAATTTAAACAGATCCTTTTGGATTGTACGGATTGGGTCAAAAAGGTCTACCGTACCAAGCAGAACGTAATCATCTTCCCGGCCTCCGGCACCGGTGCACTGGAAGCCGCCATAGTTAATTTTATATCACCGGGCGACAAGGTTTTATCCGTTTCCATCGGGGTATTTGGCGATCGCTTTGCCCAGATCGCCGGGGAATTCGGAGCCAAGGTCGACAAAATCAGCTTTGAGTGGGGTACCCCGGCCGATCCGCAATTGGTCAGAGACAAAATAAAAGCTGATGTGAACAAGGAGATCAAGGCGGTACTGGTCACCCAGAATGAGACCTCTACCGGTGTTTTCAATGATATCAAGGCCATCCGCGAAGCTATCGGCGATCACCCGGCGCTGGTGATGGTAGATGCCGTCAGCGGCCTGGCTGCGGTCGATCTGAGGATGGATGAATGGAAGCTGGACGTGGTAGTCAGCGGCTCCCAGAAGGCTTTCATGATCCCGCCGGGACTGAGCTTCCTGGCCTTCAGTAACCGGGCATTGAAGGTGCATGAGAAATGCAGCAATCCCCGTTATTACTGGGATGTGACCAATGCTCTAAAATACCTGGAAAAGGGACAAAACCCCTATACTCCGGCAATAACCCTGTATTACGCTTTGCATGAGGCTCTGTCTATGATGATGGAAGAGGGTCTGGAAAATATCCTGCAGCGACATATGGATTACCGCGATATGGTACGCGCGGCGGTACGGGCTATGAACCTGCAGCCGCTGGCCCTGGATGTGGCAGCATCCCCGGCCTTGACCTCGGTCATCGCTCCCGAGGAGATCGGTGCCAATAAAATACGCAAATACCTGCAGGATGAGTTCAATATCGTCCTGGCCGGCGGGCAACAGAAATTGGACAATGTGATCTTCCGCATCGGTCATCTGGGATATATACGCGAGTTGGATCTCCTGGCGGTTCTGGCTGCCCTGGAGATAGCACTGCTGAAGTTCGGACACAACTTAGAACTGGGCGTCGGGGTTAACCAGGCCCAACAGTTCCTCTTGAAAAAGCATTCTTAAGTGAAATGGGGCAAACCAGTGATGGTTCTCCGGTTTGCCATACAAGAAAGGGGTACAACGGTGGAAAAGAAAAGAGTTATCGTAACCGAGAGAATAGCCGATGAGGGAATCGAGCTTTTAAAGACCGTACTGGAGGTAGACTACCGGGATGATATCACCCGGGAGGAACTGCTTAAGGTTATCGGGGATTATGATGCCCTGATAGTAAGAAGCGTCACCAAGGTCAACGAGGAACTGATAAGTCACGGCCAGCCCCGCCTGAAGGTAGTTGGCCGGGCCGGCAATGGTGTAGATAATATAGATGTAGATGTATGCACCCGCTACGGGGTGGTAGTTGCCAATACCCCGGACAGCAACACTATTTCCGCTGCCGAACAGACCATCAGCCTGCTGTTGTCCTCTTCAAGATTTACCGCAGAGGCCAATGTATTTCTCAAGGCCGGCAACTGGGACCGCAAGCCCTTCCGCGGCTCGGAACTATATGGAAAGACTGTTGGTATCGTGGGTCTGGGCCGCATTGGCTCCATGGTAGCCACCCGGCTCAAATCCTTTAATATGAAGGTCGTTGCCTATGACCCCTATATAACCGATGAGCGTTTTGAGCGCTTCGGGGCAGAGAAGAAGGAAACCCTGCAGGAACTGATGCAGGAAGTGGATTTCATTACTGTGCACACCCCGCGTAATGAAGAAACCATGCATATGATAAATGAGGAAATGTTCAAGTTGGCCAAGGATGGCATAAGAGTAGTAAACTGCGCCCGCGGCGGTATAATCAAGGAAGCTGCCCTTATCGAGGGCCTAACCAGCGGCAAGATCGCCAGCGCCGGACTGGATGTTTTCGAAAAGGAACCGGCCACCGAGAATCCGCTGTTCAAATTCCGTAACGTGGTAGTGACCCCCCACCTGGGTGCCGATACCCATGAGGCCCAGAAACGGGTGGGCGAGAATATAGCTGAACAGGTAATCAGTGCATTAAAGGGCGACATCGTCCCCAATATGGTCAACCTCCCCACGATGCTGTCGGAAGAGCTGGATTATCTCAGGCCATATATCACCCTGGCCGAGCGGATGGGTGAGATGTATTACCAGTTGGAGAAGGCGCCGGTCAGCCAGGTGGAGCTGACCTACAGCGGCCCCATCACCATGAATGAGACCACCATTCTGACCGTGGCATTCCTCAAGGGACTGCTGGAACCGGTCATGGAAGGCCGGGTAAACTATGTAAATGCCAAGCTGGTCGCGGAAGAGCGGGGGATCAAGGTATTCGAGCAGAAGGCCGATCAGACCAACAAGCGCTACAAGAACCTGATCAGCGCCCGCATCCTCAATCATGGCCACGAGTTCAATGTAGCCGGAACCGTTTCCCGGGCGCATGATCCCTTGCTGGTTGAAATGAACGGCTATGAGACCGAAACCAACCTCGAAGGTTTTGTCCTGGTGGTCAAGAACGAAGACCGTCCGCGTGTCATCGGCCCCTTTGCCACCGCTCTGGGCGATGCTGGAATCAACATCGCTTCCATGAAGTCTTCCCGTCAGACCAAGGGAGCGGTTGCCTTAATGATGATAAATGTAGATACCCGGGTGGAGGAATCCGTACTGGAAGGCCTGGGCAAACTGGATGGTATTCTGGATAAACCCAAGCTACTGAGTTTTATTTAAATAGATAATCGCGGCTTCTGACGGATGTCCTGCCGGAGGCCGGGATAAACCCTGGAATGAGAGGAGGGACTGTATGTTAGATGCCAAAATGATCCGGGCCAATCCGGAGATGGTGGATGCCATCCTGCAAAAGCGCGGGCTGACCGGAGCTCTGGACAGGTTTTTGGATTTGGATGAGAAGCGCCGTGAACTGCTCGGCAAGGTAGAGGACCTGAAGAACTTCCGCAATACCTCATCTCAGCAGGTAGGGCAGATGAAGAAGGCGGGGCAGGACCCGGCTGAGCTGATGGAAAAAGTACGCCAGGTAGGAAACGACATCAAGGAAATGGACGACCAGTTGAAGGAGATAGAAACCGGGATTGACGGCATTATGCTCTCCATTCCCAATCTGCCGCATGAATCAGTTCCAGTGGGGCCGGATGAGAGCGCCAATATTGAGGTCCGGCGCTGGGGAGACCCCAGGAAATTTGATTTTGAACCCCTGGCCCATTGGGATATCGGACCGAATCTGGATATCCTGGATTTTGAACGGGCGGCCAAGTTATCCGGAGCCCGCTTTGCCGTATATAAAGGCTGGGGCGCCAAGTTGGAGCGCGCCATCATTAATTTCTATCTCGACATCCATACCACCAAACACGGCTATCAGGAGATACTGCCCCCCTTCATGGTTTCCGGTGACTGTATGCAGGGAACCGGGCAGCTGCCCAAGTTTGCCGAGGATATGTTCAAGGTGGAGGGGCGGGAGATGTATCTTATTCCCACCGCCGAAGTGCCGCTCACCAATCTGTTCCGGGAAGAGACGTTGGAGGGCGGGGAGCTGCCGAAGTATCTTACCGCCTATACCCCTTGTTTCCGGGCGGAAGCCGGCTCACATGGCCGGGATACCCGGGGGATCATCCGGCTGCACCAGTTCAACAAGGTCGAGCTGGTCAAGATCGTAGCACCGGAAACCTCCTATGATGAACTGGAAAAACTTACAGCTGATGCGGAAGAGGTCCTGCAACTGCTGGGCCTGCCCTATAGAGTGGTTCTGCTGTCAACCGGAGACATGGGATTCTCCTCGGCCAAGACCTATGATCTCGAGGTGTGGATGCCCGGTTACAACGAATACAAGGAGATCTCCTCCTGTTCCAATTGCGAGGATTTCCAGGCCCGGCGTGCCAATATCCGCTACCGTCCCGAGCCCAAAGGTAAGATACGCTTCGTGCATACCCTGAACGGCTCCGGCGTAGCCATCGGGCGTACGGTTGCCGCGGTTCTGGAGAACTATCAACAGGCTGACGGCTCAATAGTGGTACCGGACGTGCTCCGGCCATATATGGGCGGGCTGGAGGTAATTAATGCCCAATAGGGCAAAACCTCAGTTATTGACAATTAGTTCAGCACTGTGATATACTTTCATTTGCGCTGGTCAAAACCCGGCGGTCCTTCAAGTGGAGGGGTGTCCGAGCGGTTGAAGGAGGCGGTCTTGAAAACCGTTGAACCTTTGCGGGTTCCGTGGGTTCGAATCCCACCTCCTCCGCCATTAAAACTAAATAAATATTTATGGAGAGGTGGCCGAGTCGGCTGAAGGCGCTCGCCTGCTAAGCGAGTAAGCGGTTAAGAGCTGCTTCGCGGGTTCGAATCCCGCCCTCTCCGCCATTATGTGCGCCCGTAGCTCAGCTGGATAGAGTAACAGACTACGAATCTGGAGGTCGCAGGTTCGAATCCTGCCGGGCGCGCCATTTAGAACCCTACAAAGCCCGATACGTCGGGCTTTTTATGTTGGTGGGGAAAATTGATTAAAGCAGTTCTTTGGTTTTCCGTACAAGATAAAGAGGAATGTTGGTAATCAAACCATTCTTGAAATAACCTCGTTTTGAAAAGCGGAGGGCGTGTTCAGGTTTGTTTTCGCTGACATACCGTTTAAATGATGGTGCGGACTTGTCTTCTCCGCCCTTTGCTTCTATGGGAATAATCTCAGCTCCATACTGCAGCGCGAAGTCGATTTCTCCTCTTTTATCGGCATAATAACGGGGGTCAACATCAAACAGTCCTCGAAGCTGCTGCAAGACATAATTTTCAGTCAGCGGTCCTTTGAACTGGTAATCAGTCTTGAGCAGGATTGCGCTATTGTCAATACCTGCCATGGTTTTAAGTAATCCGGTGTCGAGAACAAAAAGCTTGAAACAGTCCAACTTGTCAAAAGCGGAGATGGGATGCTCCATCTTGGCAACATTATAAAGCCGATTCAGCATACCGGCCGAAACCAGCCATTCAATGGCTTCCTCGAAGTCCCTTGCCCGGCCGCCTTCCCGTACTGCACCGTACATGAACTTTTCATTCGCTTTGGCAAGCTGTGACGGAATGCTCCGAAAGACCATTAGAAGGCGCCCGCTGTTAACTTTTCCATTATATTTGGAAAAGTCATTCTCGTACACCGTGATAAGTTCCCGGTGAATCTGAGCAACCTTCCGCGGGTTCTTGTGTTTTACCCATGAGGCGACACATTCAGGCATACCTCCAATGATCAGATAATTGTTGTAGGCTTCGAGCAATTTGTTATGGAAAATCGTTTCGATCTGCTGATCCTTCTTAATACCAAGATAGTAATTATAAAGCGGATCATCGGTTGCGGCAAGGAATTCATCAAATGTCAGCGGATAAATATCCAAAAGGTTGACCATCCCAACCGGGTAAGACTTAGGCTGTGCCAGCAATGTGCCGAGCAAACTTCCAGCAGCGATCACATGATACTCGCTGGCTTGCTCCTTAAAATATTTTAGGGCATTCAAGGCCGCCGGACATTCCTGAATCTCATCGAAAATAATAAGCGTTTTCCCCGGCAGGATTTTATCTCCGGCAATCAGGGAAAGGAGTTCAATGATTCGCTGCGGATTTTTATTCGCCTTGAAGATAGATCCCAGTTCGTCATCTTCATCGAAGTTATAGTAAACATAACTTCCATAACAACTCCGGCCGAACTCCTTCATAAGCCAGGTCTTGCCGACCTGCCGCGCTCCTTTAAGCACAAGCGGCTTGCGTTCCGCGTTGTTTTTCCATGCTATCAAATCTTGAAATGCATTACGTTTCAAGTGAAAATCACGGTCCTTTCAAGGAATACGTTAATAGTAACACAAAAATCAGAAAAACGTAACACGACTTCACACATTTTTCCGAACTATTTAACGCGAAATAACACGTTTTTCTAATTTATTCCGCCAAGAATAAACACATTTTAGAAACTAGTGCAGGCGAATTGTTCCGCAAGGGATCGAAAGACTGCCTCAAGCTCCCTGAAAAGAAACCGTTCAACGAGTCTACGAATACGAGTTGAGTCAGGAAGGAAAAAGGGCATAACATGCGAATAAATAAAGATGCACATTTCAGCAGGAATGTCAGCAATGCGAGGTATTCTAAAGTTGATATTATAAAAAACGAGGAAACCAGCAACCGATGATAGTATTGCATGTATCGTTTTTGGAAAACGAGGCTTACATATGGGGTGAAGCGGGGGGCTCCGGGCAACCGCCGGTCACAGCGAAACCAGCAGCAGGGGTGAGGCAGCATCCTTTTGAGGTCGGAGCCAACCTACTGATTAAGGCGCTGGGCAAGGTTGCTCCTGAGATTAAGTTTACTAAAAAACGGATAGGCTCCAGGTTTATTTGGCTGCCGGCACGAGGCGGCATCCCGTTCCCGTCATCGTCAATTCTGGGTTGGGAACTATCAGGGCGGGGCCGTAAACAGATAATCGCATTCGGCATAAGCTGTGTAAAAGTCAGCGTTGATGAACTCATTATTCTGGCGGCCAATAGCAAAAGGCATTGGTCGGGCGTAATATTCAGTGCAGCCTGGCATTGGCTGGAGGCTGCGCTGCATCTGGTCTTTGACCTGAGCATCAAACAAAACTATCTTCCTGCGTTAGTGGAGAAGGAAGATGCCTGGGCGGCGCGTTGGCTGCCGCTCCCGGATGAAGATGATGACGAGTACTGGCAGCAGTTGGCTCTGGCTATTCCAGCCGAAGTTCGATCTATGAGCACTACTTTTACCAAACCGGGAGCCCATTACTTGAGTAAATGGTTTGCTGAACTAATCGAGCAGTGGCTGGATTATCTGGCCCGTCAATTCGGACGGCAAGAGGAAGGGTTGAATAGGGAATTACCGACGCCAAAACGCTCGTCCCGGAACCGTCATCCCAGTATCCATGATGCCTGGCTGCATGCCTTGAATGCGCCGGACGGAAGCTTGGACTGGCCGCAGCCGTATGAGGCGAAGGCTTTTTCTGAGCAGCTCTGGGAATGGCGGCGCTCAGTCATAACGGTAAGAAATGCTTCCTATAGATTTTGTATGCGCCTGGTGGAACCGAATATGGAGCCTGATTCAGATGAAGCCTGGCGGATTGAATACTTGTTGCAGTCCAAGCAGGACCCCAGTTTGTTAGTACCCGTCAGCGAAATCTGGAAGAACAGAAGCAAGGGGCGCAAGCTGCTCGAGGCTGGAGGAAGCGGTAATTTAACAGAATTTATCTATACGATATTAGGCCAGGCGGCGGTTTTTAGTTCGGGAGTAGCCCGGAGTTTGCAGCAAAAGAACCCGGGCGGTTATGAAGCGGACCATCAGGACGCCTATCGCTTTATTTCTGAAGAAGCGCCAACATTGCAGAGCATCGGCATTCGGGTTATTTTGCCGGCCTGGTGGGTTGGGAAAGGGACGACCACGCGCATTGCGGTTAAGATTAAGGCCATGAGTCCGAAACTCAAATCCGAATCAGCCGAGCTATCCCTGGCAGCCTTGCTGCAATACGATGTGCAGGCCTCTTTGGGCGGAATGGAGATTGACCTGAAGGAATTGAAGGCGCTGGCCCAACATAAGCAGCCACTGGTGAAGGTACGAGGTCAATGGTTCATGGTCGATGCGGAACAAATAGCCCAGGCGGTTAAATTTATGGAAAAACAGCAGGCGCTGCCGATTTCGGCCCGGCAAGCCCTCAATATGGCGCTGGGCGATTATGGGAGCTTTGGCGGGCTCGAGGTTGAGCAATTTGAGTTCAAGGGCTGGCTGCAAGATTTATTGGAGCAGCTAAAAGGCGAGCGGGCCTTGCCCGAACCCGAGCTTCCAACCGGCCTTATGGCCGATTTGCGCCCGTACCAGCGGCGCGGTTATGCCTGGCTGGCTTTTCAACGTTACTGGGGCTTGGGTGCTTGCCTGGCCGATGATATGGGACTAGGAAAAACACTGCAGGCATTATGCCTGGTGCTAAGAGAATATCAGCAGGGAGAAAAACGCCCGGTGCTGCTGCTGTGCCCGACTTCGGTAGTAAACAATTGGCAAAAAGAAGCCGAACGCTTCGCGCCTGATTTACCGGTCATTGTTCATCATGGTCCGGATCGGCGGCGTAAGGCGGCCTTCAAGCAGGCGGCCAACCAGCATGCCATGGTTATTTCCAGCTACAGCCTGGTTCAGCGCGACGCTGATTTCTTACAAGAGATTGACTGGGCCGGCATCATCCTTGATGAGGCGCAATATGTGAAAAACCCGGAAACCAAGCAGTCCAAGGCGGTGCGTTCAATGTCGGCGGATTATCGGATTGCGCTGACCGGAACGCCGATTGAGAATCATGTGGGAGAATTATGGTCGCTGATGGACTTTTTAAATCCCGGGCTGCTAGGCACACAGGCTGAGTTCAAGCGGCAGTACCACCGGCCGATTCAGGTTTACCAGGATCAGTCGGCGGCGCAGCGCTTGAAAACGTTGACAGCACCATTTATCATGCGTCGATTGAAGACAGATCGCAGCATAATCAGTGATTTGCCTGATAAAATCGAAGTCAAGGAATTCTGTACGCTTACCCGGGAGCAGGCCAGTCTTTATCAAGCCGTGGTCAATGAGGCAGGTCGACAACTGGACGGGGTGGAAGGGATTGAACGCAAAGGGTTGGTATTATCGACTCTGATGAAGTTAAAACAGGTCTGCAATCATCCAGCGCACTTCCTGGGCGATGGCTCGGATTTATCTGATCGTTCGGGAAAGTGCGAGCGGCTAATGGACATTTTAGATCAAGTCCTGGATAACAAGGAACGTGTCTTGATATTTACCCAGTTTGCCGAAATGGGCCATCTGTTACAGACCTATTTGCAGGAAGGCTGCGGTGAAGAAGTGCTGTTCCTGCACGGAGGAACCAGCAAAAAGAAACGGGACCAGATGGTGGAGCACTTTCAAACCAAAGCCGAGGCCCCGAAGATATTTGTACTGTCGCTGAAGGCGGGGGGGACCGGCCTGAATCTGGTCTCGGCCAATCATGTAATCCACTTCGATCGCTGGTGGAATCCGGCGGTGGAGAACCAGGCTACAGACAGAGCTTATCGTATTGGGCAGCACAAAAATGTGGTGGTACACAAGTTCATTGTGGCGGGAACGCTGGAAGAACGGATTGATGCTATGATCGAGCGGAAAAGCTCGCTAGCGGGAAGCATCGTGGGGGCCGGCGAACAATGGTTGTCGGAGCTTTCCAATGATGAATTGACCGCTCTGATAGGTTTGGATGAAAGTGCCAGGAGGGATTAGGGGTGTACGATGATTACTGGGGACGGGAGAGATACACACCCGCTGCACCTCGGGCGGTAAAGGGTGGTATCAAAGCAGACAAACAGAGGGGGGCCTTTGCCCAGCAGTGGTGGGGCAAGAAATGGATCCAGACCCTGGAGCGGACTCCGGGCGGAGCGCGTCTGCAAAGGGGGCGTTCTTATGCGCGCAAGGGGCAGGTAGTCGATTTGCAAATAACCGGCAACACTATCCGAGCCTCGGTGCAGGGAACCAGTGCTATGCCCTATGGGGTTACCATAGAGATTCAGAAATTTACCGATGAATTATGGGATGAAGTTGTGGCGGAGATGCTGGAACAGCCCCTGGTGGTGGCGGGGCTGATGCAAGGAGAGATTCCAGAAGAAATCGACCAGCTTTTCGCACAACACAAAACCAGCCTGCTGCCCGAGAGATTTGCCCAGATGCAAACCCGTTGTTCTTGCCCTGATAGTGCCAATCCCTGCAAACATATCGCGGCGGTTTATTATCTGCTCGCTGAAGCCCTGGATAAAGATCCGTTCATAATTTTTAAGCTGCGGGGGTTGGACCGCGACGCATTCATGCAGCGTTTGCAAAACAGCTATGGATATGATGCGGGAGAATCTGAGCAGCCACGCGAATATCCGCAGGAATTACCGGTTGATCCCCTGATTTTCTGGGACTATAAGCTGGAGAATGGAGGGCAGCGGCCGTTAGCGCAGGTCCCGGCGGTTGATGCGGCCCTGCCGAAGCGTTTGGGGTCCATACCGCTGTGGCGCTCAGAGGCCCGATTCCTTGATCTTATGGAGGAATACTATCGGAGTGCTTCGCGTTACGCTGTGCAATATGCCGAAACAATGCAGGCTGAAGATTAACTTATATCATATGAGTTGCCCCGGAATCACAAATCAAATACTTTATCAGCGGTCTCGGACGGTGCCCCTAACACCGAGGCTTTCCAGTGCTTTTCCTGCCAGATGCGGGCAGATGCTACCTGCCGGGGAGTCAGTAAGAAAACCAGTGGAATGGCGAGGACCAAAAGCAGAGCCAGCAGGACGATGCTGTCGTCGATGGCATTCATGGCCGCCTGCCGGGCGCAAAGCTGGTTGATTAAGGACAGGGCCTGCGTCTTCGAGGAAATGCTGTCGATCCCCCGGGTGGTCAGCTGAGCCTGCACCTTGTTTATGGCTTCGGCGGCCGGGAGAGAGCTGTAGTTTATACAGTTGTGCAATACGTTCTGATGATAAGCCTGCCTGACCACAATAGCGTAATTAACGACGGCTATACCCAACGAACTGGCCACCTGCCGCATAGTATTCACCACCGCGGAAGTCGTGGCGGCAAACTCAGCGGGTACGGCACTCATAGCCGCATTGGCAATAGGCATCAGGGCCAGCCCGAACCCGATGGAGCGAAGGGCCAGGATGTTCTGCAGGTGGTGGTAGGAGCTTAAAAGCCCAATGTTCCGCATCGCATAGGTGACCATAATGGCAATGATTATTCCCACCAGACCGGCATGAAAGGCCCCGAATTTATCGTATATCTTTCCGCTTATCGGCATAAGGGCCGCTGAAACCAGGGCCATCGGCATCATCAGGATACCGGTTTTTAAGGGACTGAAGCCTAACAGATTCTCGGCATAGAGGGGAATTATGAAGATGGCTCCCAACATACCGATGGTAACCAGCGACATGGCTAATAAGCTGGCAACTACCGCCCGGTTTTTAAATATTCTTATATCGATCAGAGGATTGGGAACCGAGCGTTCCCAGAAGGCAAAGGCCAATAAGGTAAAGAAAAAGATGATTAATAAGGAGATTATAGACTGCGATCCCCAGCCCCAATCGGTGCCTTTGCTCAGAGCCAGCAAGAGGGAGAAACAGGCTATGGTGATCAAAAGTGTCCCTAGAACATCGAACTTGATGTTACGGTTTAGCGGGGTTTCTTTTAAAATGAACGGACACAGCAGGATAGTAATGAACCCTATTGGCACGTTGATAAAGAAAATCCATTCCCAGCTAAAGGAATCTACCAGCCAGCCACCCAGAGTCGGTCCAACTGATGGTCCCAGAATAGCGGCCAATCCCCATAATCCCATGGCCATCCCCATTTTCTCCGGGGGGGCCAGCAGATAAACAATGGCCATGCTGACCGGGATAATCAACCCGCCGCCGATGGCCTGGATAACACGAGCTCCAATCATGATATTCAGGTTCCAGGAGATGCCGCAAAAGGCCGAGCCCAATGTGAAAATCAGCAAGGCCAGGATATAGATACGGCGGTGCCCGAAGCGTTCACAGAGGAAGGCACTGGTGGGGATAAGTATGCCGCAGGTTAATAAATAGGCAGTCAGAACCCATTGGATATCATCGGTGGAGGCACCGAAAACGGCCATCATATGGGGAAGTGCGACATTAACTATACTGCTGTCCAGAAAGGACATAAAGGCCCCGATGACAACCACCAGCATCGGCAGGGCAGGTATTTTACCTGAGTTCTCCAACTGTAGGGTCATATGTATCACCTATAAATAGATTTTTACTACGGCATTCATACCCGGCAGCAGCTTTTCTTGATATCTGCCCTGAAATCTGATTTTAACCGGAACCCGTTGGGTCACTTTAATGAAAGTATTACCGCTGGACTGCGTGGGCAATAAAGAAAAAGTTGATGCGGAAGCACTGCCAACAACATCAACCTGGCCGTTAAAACAAACTTCCGGGAAGGCATCAATGGTCAGTTGAACCTTTTGACCGGTCTTGACCCGTTCGATCTTATCTTCTTCGATATTGGCAGTGACATATAGATCATCAGGATTTACCAGCAAGGCGACCGGACTGCTGGGAGTACCCATTTCACCAGGAGTGGCCAGCTTCTTAATAATCTGACCGCTGATGGGGGAACGAATGGCGGTCAGATCAACGTTGGCCCCCACCGGCAGTGCGTCATCCGCTAAACGGCCAATAATTTGGTTGGCCTGTACCAACTGGTTTTCCTCAAAAGATAATTCGATAAGCCTTCCGCTGATCTGGGGCGCGGCTTTGACCAGCATGGCATCGACCCGGGCATCATCGGTAACGATATAATGTTTATTCTGATAGTCGAAATAAAACCAAACAGCAATCAGGGAGATTATTAATAGTGTCAAAACTATAATTACTTTGGTATTCTTCATAGCGATCCCTCTCTTTGGTTGATAATGGGTCAGATCGGTCTTTTATAGATAAACGCAGGCATACATGCCGTCTTTGATCAAATGCTGGGGATTCTTTACGGTTATCTTAACCGGATAAGCTTTGGATGCCGTATCGGCCGCTCCGGAAATGTTGGTTACTTTTCCTTGAAAGGTTTGGCCGGGAATGGCCGGCACGGAAACCTTATAGGGTTGCCCCGTTTTCAGGTCATTTATCTTGTTTTCATTCACGAATAATTTGATTTGCACCTCATCCAGATTGATGATGGTCACCGCCGGGGTTTGCGGGCTTATGTATTCTCCGCTTTTTACATTTAATGCGGTAACCGTTCCGCTGATTGGCGCTTTAACCGTACTGTCCTCATAATTGATCACTGCTTTATCAAGACTGGCTTGAGCCAGATTTACCGCCGCTTTCGCGCGTTCCAACACCCCCAGATAATTATTGTCATAATCAGCTTGACTCATCGCGCCGCTGTTCTTCAAGGGTTCAGCCCGCTGTTGATTGGCCAGGGCATATTTATAGGTGATCTGTGCACTATCGAGACTGGCCTGGGCTGAATCAACACTGGCCTTCAGATCCCGCGCATCCAACTGGAGAATCACCTGGCCCTGCTTTACGTCTGAACCCATATCTACAAAGACATCCGCGACCTTTCCCGCTAACTTGCTGACCACTTTGACGGACTGCGCGGCCTCGGCACGGCCGCTGACGGTGGATTCCATTATCGCAGCGCCCGAAGCTTTAGCCGGGGTTGATGAAGTCAGTTTGGCTTCCGGCCGGGAGCCACATCCGCTCAAGAAAAGCAGCAGGCAGCAAAACCCAATGATGTTCCATCGTTTATTCATGTTGTTCACTTCCTTTGATGCCATTCAGCAGGATGTCGGCCAAGTCATCCGCATTAAACTGGTAGTCTTGCGCATTATCGAAATAATACTGATTGCTGATGCTGAAAATAATGAAAGAAATTAATAGGTGGCTAAGTATTCGGGGATTTGCCTCCCGGAAATCACCGTGTTCTATCCTGGTTTGAAAGAAGCCGGACATTATTTGCAGAATCGGCTTATAAACCCGATCTAAATATGTTTCTCGCAAAGATGCGTCGTATTGAGTTTCCGTTAGAACAATTCGCATGAGGTCTTTTCCCTGGGCAATGGTTTCAAAGCGATTCTGAATGATATGCTTCAGAGCGGTTTTTTGGTCCAAGCCCTGACACTCATCTATGGTCTGCTTCAAGGATTCTACTCCCAACAGGGGAATAAAGTAATCTACTATGAAATATAGAATGGCGGATTTACTGGGGAAATGCCGGAAAATTGTACCTTCTGCAATACCGGCAGCCTGGGCTATTTCCTTGGTAGTGGCACCGTTGAAGCCTTTTTCACTAAAGACTTTGACGGCGGCTTCAATTATGGCAATTTTGGTTGAGTGAATTTCATTTTCCATATAACATCCCTCCGGTGTGAGTACTCACTCACATAGTAGGATGGAAGTTCTTTCTTGTCAAGTAAAAAACGTGTGAAGTAGGATTGAAATCTAAAGTCGTTGCACCCGGGGAAGAATGATCGTCAAATCCAGATTGCCAAATTACCCATGCGGGATTAGTATCTGGGAGTTTGCCTTTCCTGAACTGCAAACGAAAAAACTATTACGTTTTTGTTTCTAACCCAACAGGAAACATCATAATAACAATAGAAGTCTATGCGGTAAAGAATATTAAGCTATCCGTAAAGGAGGATATACAAAATGGAACAGGTAGTCGTGCGGCAGTTAATCAGAGACAGTGGCCGCTATGCCAATCAGGATATAGAAATCAGCGGATGGATCAGAAATAACCGGGACCAGAAGTCCTTTGGCTTCATGGCCTTGAACGACGGCAGCCATTTCACTACCATTCAGATAGTCTATGAGAAAGAACAGCTGACCAACTATGACGAGGTGGCCCATTACCGGGTGGGGGCGGCGGTGATCATCCGCGGTACCCTGGTGGAAACCCCCCAGGCCAAGCAGCCCTTTGAGATCAAGGCGGCTGAGATCATCCTGGCCGGGGATTGTCCGGAGGATTATCCCATCCAGCCCAAGCGGCATACCCGGGAGTTCCTGCGGGAACAGGCTCATTTGCGTCCCCGCACCAACCTCTTTGCTGCCGTTTTCCGGGTTCGTTCCCTGCTGGCTTATGCTATTCACCAGTTCTTTCAGGAACGGGGTTTTGTCTATGTGCATTCCCCGATCATCACTGCCAGTGATGCCGAAGGAGCCGGGGAAATGTTTCGGGTCAGTACCCTGGACGCCAAAAAGCCACCCTTAACTGAAGAGGGCGAGGTTGATTTTGTTCAGGATTTCTTCGGGCGCCGCAGTAATCTTACGGTTAGCGGGCAGTTGGAAGCCGAGGTTTTTGCCCTGGCTTTGCGTGATGTCTACACCTTTGGACCGACCTTTCGGGCGGAGAATTCCAATACCGCCCGGCATGCCGCCGAGTTTTGGATGATTGAGCCGGAGATCGCTTTTGCCGATATCCATGATGATATGAGCCTGGCGGAAGCCATGGTGAAGTATGTTATAAAGTATGTATTGGATAATGCGCCGGAGGAGATGAACTTCTTCAGCGAGTTTGTGGACAAGGGCCTGACCGAGCGGCTGCAGAAGCTGGTGGGGCAGGAGTTTGCCCGGGTGACTTATAGCAGGGCGGTGGAAATGTTAAAGGAGTCTAAAGAGCAGTTTGACTATCCGGTAGAGTGGGGCAGTGATTTGCAGACTGAGCATGAGCGTTATTTGACCGAAAAGGTCTTCCACTCCCCGGTTTTTGTTATCGATTACCCCAAAGAAATCAAGGCTTTCTATATGCGCCAAAACGATGACGGCAAGACCGTTGCTGCCATGGACTTGCTGGTGCCGGGGGTGGGGGAACTAATCGGCGGCAGCCAGAGGGAAGAGCGGCTGGAGATATTGGAACAGCGCATCGAAGAATTGGGTATGGATAAATCAGATTTATGGTGGTATCTGGAACTCAGAAAGTATGGGGGAGTCAAACATGCCGGATTTGGACTGGGCTTCGAGCGCCTGGTCATGTATGTAACCGGCATCAGCAATATAAGGGATGTGATCCCTTTTCCACGGACAGTAAAGTCCTGTGAGTTTTAACCCGGTTAATATTTGACCATAGTAGAAACATGACAAACGGGGTGGCTGCACAGTCACCCCGCACTATTTCATACCCCGCGACGACTGCCCCAGGCTAATACATGCATCTGAGGCAGCACCCGCACCCGGTCACTCATAAGCGAATCGTTGGCTACTATTTCCACCAGCGACCGGTATTTGGCCAGGAGATTACCCTCGGTATCTCGATCCAACAGATTACAGACCTGCAGGACCATGGAGATCTGGGGATATTGTTGGTGCAGTTCCTGAGCGTACTGGTAGTCTTCCAGGGTTAGGATGACCATCTTCAGCTGAGCCTGGTTCGGGTGTTTGAGAAAGGGGTCCAGATCCAGAGCTTTGTTATGCATCCCCGAACTGGGCGGTTTGGGGGAGAGATTTATGATAGTTGCTTTAGTCAGGCAATCCTGCCAGATCGATCCCTGGGTTTCTACCTGTATGCTGTAGCCGGCATCCCACAGCTCGTTGACCAGCGGTTCCAGGTCATGAATACAGGGATTACCCCCGCTGATGGTAACGGTACTGCAGTGGGGAGCGAGGGTCCGCAGCTTCTTGATCATCATAGGCGCTTTCATGTAATTCACTTTGGGATCGTCCAGGGCATAGAGAGTGTCACACCAGTGGCAGCGAAAATCGCAGCCGGCCAAACGAACAAACATGGTGCGCTGTCCCATATAGATACCCTCACCCTGAATGGTGGGGCCAAAAATTTCAACTACCGGATACATTATATACACCTCCAGGTTGGCGGGATGTTCTATGTCAAAATCCCCAGCTAGTTTAACAAAATGCCTATATACCAATTATTAAAATACAGTCTATCATGAAAAACCATGATTAATAAACATAAAAAAAGACAAGCAATCAATTGTTTAGGGGTGGTAATTATGCCGGGATAAGGCCGCCACTCTTGCACGGGCTGCGGAATTCCTATATAATAATTGATGCGCTGTTACCATGGAGACAAGGGGACGGCACATAATTGATCTGCGCCCATAGCTCAGCAGGATAGAGCGTCGGTTTCCTAAACCGCAGGCCGGGGGTTCGAATCCCTCTGGGCGCACCATATTATTTCGAACAGTTCCGCTGGAGTTGCCGATGACCGCATTAAACGAACAGGACCGGGAGTATATGCAGGCAGCCCTGCGCCTGGCCGGTGAAGCCGGAGTTCGAGGCGAGGTGCCGGTAGGTGCCCTGGTGGTTTACCATGGTGAAGTAATTGCCGCCGCCGGGAACGAAAAAGAACTGCGCCATGATGCCACCGCGCACGCCGAGATGCTGGCACTGCAGCGAGCAGTTGAACATTTAGGCTACTGGCGCTTAAGCGATGCCACCCTGTATGTTACCCTGGAGCCCTGTCCCATGTGTGCCGGGGCCATGATCCAGGCCCGGTTGGGCAGGCTGGTTTTCGGAGCGGCTGACCCCAAGGCCGGAGCCGCTGGATCAGTACTGGATATCCTGGACCATCCCGGACTCAATCACCAGGTCAAGGTCAAATCCGGGGTGCTGGCTGAAGAATGCGGGCAGTTATTAACAGAGTTTTTTACTGCCAAAAGAAAATAGAATGCTGCTCAATTTGTTTATAGACTGCGATACGATTTCATTATAATGAAAGCATTGTACTTGTCATTGCCAAGAAAACATCATAGTCGTGTCATTGCGAGCGTAGCGCGGCAAATTTCCCCGGTCATTGTCAGATGGCTGAGCTCGGTTTAAAGCGGAAGCAGAGAACCGAAAAGCCCAGGCTGAAAGGCCGCAGGATTTCATGTGAGTTGCTTATTCGAAAGCGAAGCATCCGGGCTTCATTAATTATTTCGCGGAGTGCGCGAGTAGTAAAGTAAAATATCCAATTTAATAAGTGTTTTATTAATATACGGAGAGATGGCTGAGCTCGGTTTAAAGCGCACGACTCGAAATCGTGTGAGCCGTTAACAGCGGCTCCGTGGGTTCGAATCCCACTCTCTCCGCCAGTGAAATCTATTGGGGTCCCACTGTATAAGGGGGACCCTTTTATTATGATCCATATCACCGCCGGCTCCGGGGTCCCCAATAGCCCCTTCAGGAGGGATAAGTTCTCCTACAAAGGATTTTTGGTGTACTCTCCAGATCGCCTACCTACTGCCTCAGGGGATTATTTACCTTGATTTGCTAAAAAACACTCAACATCGCGCCCAACCTCAAGTTACACAAATTGGACTAAATGCAAGTTAAATTAACTAAATAAACAATATAACATTTTGCTATAATTATGCTATTATTAACTATTTATATAATATATACTGTTATTATGTGTAAATAATGGCACAAAACACATGGCGGAAGAAGGTGATCCGACAAAGAAGCAACAAAATCTGAAGTCATCATAAAAACGAAGGGGGCGTCTCATTGGCAAGAAAACCGAATGTCAGTGCAGGAATCTTGAATCTAGCGCCCAATGGCGCGGCAATAACCGACTCAACATTGAAAATCAGCTTCCTTGGCGCCAGTCCGTATACGTTTGAGGGTTGGGTTTGTCTTGACGGTTTAACGGATCAGAGTGATTTTATAACCAAACCAGGGGAATTTCATTTCGGGTTCCGTGGTCAAAGTCTATTTGTCCAACGCACAAATCAAACATTTTGTCTTTCTACACCCAACATACTTGGTCAAAATACCTGGTATCATATTGCGGTTACCTATTCGGAAAACGGCACGCTCACTATCTATTTGAACGGTATCCGACAGGCGGAGATGATTACGTTTGATCCAGGTATCAGCGACCAGGGTCAGCCTTTCGCCATCGGGCAGGGTTTCTCGGGAAAAATCCAGGAAGCCCGTTTTTGGAATTGTTGGCGCAGCGAAAGCGATATCTTCCAAAATCAATACAGCGTTGAGGCATCAGCCAATCTTCTGGCAGATTTCGATTTTTCCCAGGATCCGATGCAGGATCTTTCCGGCAACCACCATACGGTGACACTGCAGGCTGACGATAACGGTTATGCCTATACTGATGTCGTATGCCCGGCGATGGCGCTGAGCGGCGGCAGCTATGCCGAACCGGTTATGGAAACCGAGATCAATCCCGGCACCGGAGCGGACCCGTACAGTGTGCAGGCCTGGGTCTATCAGATCACTCCCGACGGTGTTCAAACCGTTTTCGCCAACGGCAACTGGTCCGAACCGACCGGAATGGCATTATATATCGACAATGGCGTGCTGAAAGCAATGCACGGCAATAATACCATACTGACCGGGCAAAGCGTGCTGGAAGCTAATGAATGGCATAACGTGGCAGTTGTTTTTAACGGTTCCGTACTGCAGCTCTACCTTAACGGGCAGTTGGAAGCTAGCATGACAGCTCCGCAGCTGCCGCCCAGGCCCCAGGGCAGTCCCATCATCGGCGCTGCTCACGACAGCCAGGAACCGACAACTGATTACTATTTTCAGGGTTATATACAGACCGTTCTAATCTGGAGCATAGCTCTGAGCGCGGCTGATATTAACCAGTGGATGAACAACGATCCGCTGGGAGAACAGAATATCGTCGGATACTACAATTTCACAACCAGCCCGGCAGAGAATCTTTATACCAGCAATTCACTTGGCCTGGTCGATGGCGCGTTTATCGCAGAGGTTCACATCTCGTCGACCGACTCGATACAAAGCAGGAAACCGTTAAGGCACCGGGCCAAAGGCTGGCGGCACCCATATGATGTGAACGCTCGTGCGATTCCCTTTGCCCAGGCTCATCTTGACAGTGTAGTGGACGAGTACGCTTATCTGTTAGGGGAAATGGTCCCGGAACAACAGCGAAATGTTTATCTGAGCCGTTTCCGTCAAGAACTGCAGCAGATTTTTGCGGAAATAGCCGCTAACCCGGAACAAATTCCCCAAGGAGCAGTCCATTATCGGCAAGAAGACGGCGACTGGGTATTCTACGAGCACACTGAAAACGGTATTATGGAAGTCCACCGCATCAATCAGGAGGAAAACCTGGATGAATGCACGATCTGGCTGATCAGCTATGTTTGGAATGCCCTGAACGCGTTTCTTTCTGTGCTAGGGGTGCCGACCATTTCCCAGCGGGGTCTTACCTTCGTGCAACGGCTGGCACGGGACAGCGGTATGTGGAACTTCTTTGTTCAGACCGTCACCGGCAGAGTAACCGGAATCAGTGCCATTCTGGCGATTCTTACCGGAGTATATGAGTTCGGGTACATGGTTTCTTTCCTAAAATTCGTGATCACGACCCTGTCCTGGTGGGCAATTACCAAACTGATCATCAAAGCGATCAGTTACTTTGTACCTGGTCTGGCCGAGCTTGAACTGGCGGCTTACATTGCTAACGCCGTTGTGGCCATTGCACAGCTGGAATGGTGTTATTTGCAGAAGCCGGCGCAATGCTATAACGCCCTTGAGCCGGTGTGCATCTGCAGTTAAGCTCGGGCAGAATTATCGGTGAGAGAATTCGGCCGGATAACCCAATTATTTGGCCGGTCTTTCCGTCAAAGTGAAGGAGGCAGAAGCATGACTAAATACAATGATCTTTTTGTAAGGGACAGCCTGGGTGATACCGGAGACATCCCGTATGTCGGCAACGTGTGCTATCAGTGCCCGGACATTCTACCCGCCGGGCTTACACCGATCGATAATCCGGCTGTTTACTACACCAATAACTATAATCAATTCATTGGCAGCGACATCATTTTCGGCAGGTATAACTACATCTATATTCGTGTGAAAAATCTCTCGGCCCAGCCAGTCAGCGGCCAGGTCAATCTATATTACATTCCGAGCAACATCTTCAGCCTTCCCCGCCAATGGGTGAACAATCGCATTCCCAACATCAACGGAACCCTTACCGGAACTTTCAATACGCCGATAACGCCAAACGGTATCGGTGTTATAGATGCGCCGTTCTATTGGAATCCGCCTACCATGCCGTCGGGGTATCACTTTTGTCTGACCGCCCAGATCATAACTGCTCAGCATCCCAATCCCATTCCCATCAACGACAATATCTTTGATTACGAGCAATGGATCAGGAGTAACGGGGGGGCAGCGTTCCGAAATATCAATATCGCTAATCCTTCAGGGCAATCTGTGACTCAGTGGGTATTGGACATGGCCAACCCGGAACCCCAAGCTAATCTCTTTATCATTACCGCAACCTGCACTAACTGTCCGGCAAATTCAGTGCTAACCCTGATTTCACCAGGCCCGGGCCCGAACCCGCCGCTCAACTATTCGGAAACCATTAACTCAAACTATCAGATCATTACAACCGCCACCTATTTGCCGGCCAATTTCGATGCCCAAATCATTGCAACCTATACACCGAGCGGACCTTCCACCGATGCCAGTATTGTTTTCAAGACTTATCTCTCGGTATCCCAGGAAGATTTGAACCGGGTCGCTAATCCGGCCACATTGCGCAGCCTGGCATCCCTGGGCATTACTGCGCCCGTAAATGGCGTAGAAGCGAACGACCCCCTGTTGGAACTCTCCGCCTTTACCTGGTATCAGGGCATGCCTCTACAACGCTAGATGCCTGACCGGAGCGAAACCAAGCCGATACACAGAGGGTGACCCAAAAGCAGTTTATAAAAAAGACATATATCTAAAAACAGGCCCGTATCATCAAAAAAGTGGTACGGGTTTGTTTCTTTTATGAGGTTTTAGTATCCAAGTGGGGCGATTTTTCCGTTTTTTTACTCTTGAGACAGCCTCATGTATGTTTGGCTGTGGCAACTATTCCGCCTCTCCACGCTTTCAGTCGTAAGAAGTTAGTCAATGGATTTTAGTCGGCGTATGGGATTCAAGAAAAAGATGGTATTGTTTGCCAATAACAAGTAAAATAAATCAAAAATAAATTATAAAGGATAATTTATATATACTCGGAAAATCGCTGCGTTGCGGCGTTTTCTCATTTTACGTTACGTTTACAGGTTTTGGGTGGGTGTTTTAGAGTCTCAAGGTCTTATTTTGTCGAGTCCAGGAGCGTGATTTTAATGGGGGGTTGGAATTGAAAAGATATTATTCCATTTTAATAATTGGGTTAGCAACTTTAATGATGGCTTTTTGTTTGGCATTACCTGAGAAAACTCAGGCAGCGGTTGGTTATTCAGTTTTATGGACACCCATTCTGAAATCAAATACTAACAGTCAAACCCTGGGAACCATTCAGATCGATATCAGCAACTGTGCTGGTATCGTGAGTGGCGATGTTTTAACAATTTCTTTCTCCAGTGAGGTTGACCTGACCAATGGTTTGGCACCTACCGCAGCTGCTACTGCTCTTACCCCGGTTGCTGCCGTTACTGACGCTGGCAACGTTGAGGTAGTAGTTCCGCCTACTGTTGGCGGCAACACCAATGCGCTGACCGTTAAAAGCATGCTTGCCAAGGTCACCCGTACCGGCACCACCCTTGATCTTATCTTTAATGGCAGTAATTGGGCTGCAGGAACATCTGCCACTGACAAAGGTTTTATTTTGGTTTATTTTCATACGGTTAAGATCGGCTCCATTGATGGCGAGGTTTCCGCGATGGTTATGGGAACGGCCAATAGCGCGTTTCCGACCCAGACGCTTGTTGTCGGTAAAGTCGATGAGAATGGCGGTACCGTTGCCACGGTCAAGAGCGTTAAGACCTATGGCGCCAGCGGCGGCGTCACCGACACCATCATCGTTTCTGAAACTGTTCCCGGCAGTCTGCCGGTAGGAGATGTGGTCAAGTTCAAACTTCCCGCAGGTTTTGCCTGGACCGTGGCCGCTGGCACCTGGGATTGGGGATGGGCTGCCAATGGAACGCTGACTCCGGCAGTAAATGCTACTGATCCCCGGGAACTGCAGGTAACCATACCTTCCCTTACTACTAATACTACAAAATCCGGACAATTCCGGTTCGCCGGGGTCATTGCGGTTGATGGTACTATCGCTAAGACAGGAGAGGTTATATGTCATATCTCCGATACTGCCAGCAGGGTTACCGCAACTGACATTACTGTAATGAACTATGGTGTTCCCCAACTGCTGAGGACTGAAGCTAAAAAAGTGAACTTCTCTTCAACAGTAACTAACATTGGTGAAATTATTCTCGCTGAGAAAACTCGCGGCACATTCACTCCAGGAACGATCATTGATTTATTGATTTGTTCAGGGTTTGAATGGGATGAAGGCAACACCAATGAAACAGTTGGCATTCATGGTTACTTGAGTCTCAATAGTTCAGGTAATAGAGCTTCAGCAACAATATTAGGATCCAGTACCATACAAAATGTATGGTATGAAATATCGAGACTCAGCTCCAATACGATTCAGCTTACTTTTTTGCCCAACTATATTCCAACTACCTCAAACGGGACGTTAAGCCTGGGAGATACCATAAACAATATGACGCTAAAAATCCGAGTAGCAGGTGCAACTTATGGTACCTCAGCGAGCGTAATGATCATGAGCCCTAACAACGAAAAAATTAATCAGCAGGAACTGACAATAGCCAGCTATCTCGATCCCCAAACTATAAACGCCAGTTTATCTGATATAAAAGCAAACGGCACCTCAGTAGGTGGATTCAATCCTGATGTCCTGAATTACAATGTGTATTTACCGGCCAGCACCACAGCCGTTCCCGTTATTACCGCGTATAAACAATCTGCCTATGCCACCGCCAATGTCTACCAGGCGGTGAATCTAACCGGTACAGCACAAGAACGAACCGCAACGATAATCGTAAGAGCACAGGATACTACAGTAACTAAAACCTATAAAGTCACCTTTTCCGTTATTAATACCGCTAACCTGGATTGCTTCATCGCTACTGCCGCCTATGGCAGCTATTTGGATCCTCATGTCGATGCATTACGGCATTTCCGAGACAATGTATTACTTCACTCAACAGGTGGTATCTGGTTTGTTAATCAGTATTACAGACATAGCCCGCCGATCGCTGCATTTATAGCTGGACATGATTCCCTTAGATACTGTACCCGTTTGGTTTTGACACCGTTAGTTTTTGCAGTCATATATCCCAAGACGTCAATGGTTGTTATATTGGCAATTCTAACGGGGATTATTTTAATTACCCGGAAACGAGATAAATATTCAAAGGAGTATTCACTTTAGCCTCATTTTTCAAGAGTATAGTCAAATCCGGGGGAATTGCCTCAATCAATAAGCTAAGGCAATTACGCTTTCTATTGATGAAGCGTTCCTGGACATCACCGTCAGGAAGAGAGTATCAATACACCGGTCGATAAAGTGCTGGATTCTATAAAAGACCGTTTTGGAGAGAAAATAATAACCAGAGCGGAAACCCTTCTTATCGATGATGATAACTGATCGAAAAATCACCGCAAATTTCTAATCAAATTTTAATCTTGGTCTAAATATCCTTTAATCCCTCAGTTCTATACTGATACTGTAAGAAATTTCGAGGGGGAATAAATATGACCGCCAGTTTAGAATTGATCGAAATGTTAAGGGAACGTGCCCATGTCAGCTATGAGGAGGCTCGTACCGCACTGGAGAATTGTAATGATGATATTGTTGAAGCCCTGATTTATCTGGAGAAACAGGGCAAGATCAGATCGTCAGCCCGGGAGACTAAAAAATCGGGGTTCATAGCTACGGTTAAAAAGCTCATAAAAGCGAGTTTCGTAACCAAATTCATTATCAGCAAAGACCAGGATACCATTATGAATCTGCCCCTGGCTATCGTGATAATATTTACCCTGTTGGTACCGCCCCTGGCCATCATTGGACTATTGGTTGCCTTGTTTGCCGGATGTAAGATTCGCATGGAAAAACCCGGCTGCGAGGATATGAAAATCAATAAGACCTTCGATGATATGTCGTCTTTCTCCGTCAAAGTAAGTGAGCAGGTAAAAGAGGTAATAAATCAGGTTTAAAAGAAGCGCCGACCTTGCCGGGCTTGCGTATTAAAGGGGAATATGCAAACATAGTGAACAAGAGGCTTTCCATTTGGGCATAAAAGAGTGTGTTTAATGGCTGGAGACAGGATTTTAATCATAGAAGATGAAGTGAAGATAGCTCGCTTTTTGGAGCTGGAGCTTACCCATGAAGGCTATCAGGTAGAGCTGACGCATGATGGCCGGCAGGGCCTGGAAAAGGCCACAAAGTGCAGTTTTGATCTGATCATTCTGGATGTAATGCTGCCTTCTTTGAACGGCATGGAAGTACTCAGGCGTCTGCGGCAATCCGCCCAGACGCCTGTTATTATGCTTACCGCTAAGAATGACGTTACCGATATAGTAATGGGCCTGGACATTGGGGCGGATGATTATATGGTAAAGCCCTTTGCCATCGAAGAATTGCTGGCCAGGATCCGGAAAGCCTTGAAACGAGGAAAAGTACTGGCCGGGCCGCCCAATGTTATGGTTTTAGGTCCTCTGAAAATGGATTTGGAGCAACACAGCGTGAGCCATAATGATGATATTATTGACCTGACCAAGAAAGAATTTGATCTGCTGAAATATTTAGCGGAGAACCAGAACATAGTGCTCAGCCGGGAAAAGATAATGGAAAATGTCTGGGACTATAATTATTATGGCGACACCAATGTCGTTGATGTTTATATAAGTTATCTGAGGACCAAGATCGATGACCGCTACCGCATCAAGCTCATTCACACCGTCAGAGGGGTGGGGTATGTCTTAAAGCATGAGCAAGGCAGGTAATTTCATTCGAACTTTCATAATTGGAGTAAAGGCGGCTGCATTAGTAATACTGCGAGTCATTAAATTCATATTCGTCCACGGCACCGGGCTGATCCGCAAGCTATGGACGAATATCAATGAACGCCTGCGCTTCTCCATTACTTTCAAAATTACCGTAACCTACACCCTGATCTTTACTATTATACTTATTCTGGTCAGTTTGCTGCTGATCGGCTCTTTTGCTGCGTTCCTGTTATATGAAACCGAACGTTCCCTACAAAAGGACAGTCTATATGTAGCGGATATAATTAAAACCAGCCCTGACTTACCCGCCGCTAAGCTTAATAAATGGGCCGACCTTGAGGATATTGACATTACATTATATGATAGTGGGTCACATACCATTTTTGCCACTGCCGAGAAAAGCCCGGTCACCATATCCATAGAACGGATACGACTGTCGGCCACCACCAGCCTGGACGAACGCCTGCATTATGCAAGACCGGTCCAGATTAATAATGGAATCAGAAAAATCGAACTGGCGAAACCTTTATATGAAAAAACCATTTACCTGGTGGCACTGGCAATCTTCCTCGGCGCAGCCTTCCTCCTGGCCATAATTCTGACCGTTATCATCGGTTCGCGAGCAAGCCGAAAAATGTTGAAACCAGTATATGATATGACCAATACGGTTCGTTCCATATCCGGGGGAGACCTCTCCACCCGTTTGGATGTGGTGGATTCTCACGATGAACTCAAGGACCTGGCCTTAACCTTCAATGAGATGCTGGATCGAATCCAGTCCTCCTTCGAGCAGCAAAACGTCTTTGTTTCCAATGCCTCGCACGAACTGAGGACCCCCCTGGCCGTTATTCAGGGATATGCCAACCTGCTCCAGCGCTGGGGCAAAGAAGACAAGGCCGTCCTGGATGAATCCCTTGATGCCATCAAGAGCGAGTCGGATTTTATGATGGAATTGGTAGAGAAGCTATTGTTTCTGGCCAGTGCTGACAAGAAGGGGCAAGCACTGGAGATGACTCCTTTTGCTCTGGATGAAGTTATTGACGAAGTATTGAAGGAAACCCGGCTCATCGACGCCGAGCATAAGATCCTGGGTGATATAAATGATAGGATTCTGGTTAACGGTGATCGCAGCTTGATCAAGCAAGCCGTACGGATTTTTTTAGACAACAGCATAAAATATACGCCAGCTTCCGGCTCAATAAAGCTAAACAGCCGATCAATAGACAGAAAAGCCCTGATAACCATCGATGATACCGGGATCGGAATAGCCAAAGAGGAATTACCCTATATCTTTAACCGCTTTTACAAAAGCGATAAAGCCAGGACCAGGGAAAATGGCGGGGCGGGGTTGGGTCTCTCTATCGCCAAGCAGATAATAGAAAAACACCAGGGCAAAATTCACGTGGACAGTAACCCCGGTCAGGGGACTCGGATTTTAATTATGCTGCCCGGTATTAGAAACGAAAATCAGAAATAGAATTAAACAGCGTCACGATTTTCTCGAGCTACGTGTCTTATATAATGTAGAACGGCGGAGGAAGGTTAGAACAATAGTGGCTAACGCCGCCCGACTGGAGTAAAATATATGCTCGGAAGCCAAATATAATTTTGTATGCGGTGCAAGTGAATGTCATTCCAAGCGTGCCGTAGCACCACCCTGTCATTGCGAGCGCAGCGGGTAATCTAAGACGCCATCGCGGGGGGAAGAGTGCTTCGCTGCGCTCGCAATTATCACGGGTATTTAACCCGCCACGATAAACGAAAAGCGTTAGACCATTTTTCGTTTACGTAACATGACCGGGGAAGATTGCCGCGTCGCTAACGCTCCTCGCAATGACAAGTTCGTGAGTTTTCGTAGTAATGACAGGTTGGGGTGTCGGGGCGGCAATTCTTTATTCTGTCATTGCGAGCGCAGCGCGGCAATCATCCCCCGTTTTCATAGCAATGACAATTCTATTTGCTGTGCATAGCCGGACAACTGTGAAAATTAAGTTAATAATTAATGGAGCGGGAGGAGCAACGCGGATGTCTTTATTGGAAGCCATAGTTTTAGGGTTAGTGCAGGGACTGGGAGAGTTTCTTCCTATCTCAAGCTCGGCCCATCTGGTACTGGTTCCCTGGCTATTTAAGTGGCCCGATCCCGGATTGACCTTTGACGTGGCGCTGCATATCGGGACCCTGATTGCGGTCATAGCCTACTTCTGGAAGGACTGGGTCAGACTCGTTGTCGGAGGATTTACCAACGTCCATGGGACGGAGGGGCGTTTATTCTGGTTTCTGGTTTTGGCTACCATTCCCGGGGCCGCCGGCGGTTTTCTGCTGGAAAATCAGGCGGAAACTATTTTTCGAACCCCCCTGCTAATTGCGATCATGCTTATAATTATGGGTATCATTCTTTACTGGGCCGACCGCAAGGCTTCGAAGGCGATAGACGTCGAGGAAATGGGACTAAAAGAGAGTCTGTTGATAGGTATTTCTCAGATGCTGGCCGTGATACCCGGAGTATCCCGGTCCGGTATCACCATGACGACCGGGTTACTCACCGGGCTGACCCGGGAAGGCGCCGCCCGTTTTTCATTTCTATTATCCACACCGATCATTTTTGGTGCAGCACTGGTTAAGCTGCCCGATCTGGCTGCCAATCCATCGGTAATAGACCTCAACTTCTTGGTAGGAATGCTGGTAGCCTGCGTGACGGGGTTATTAAGCATCGGTTTTCTGTTGCGCTATATTCAGACCAAGAATTTCCTGCCCTTTGTCTGGTATAGGTTTATCTTAGGTGCGATAGTGATTCTGGTGGCTTTGTTGCGTTAGTGCCCGAGGTATCCCTGCCTACGATGCCCATCATCGATGGTATTCCGTTCAGTGAGTTGCAGGAGATCCAGGATGGGGCAGTCGTGGAGATGCGGGAAGACGGGACGGTGTCCTGGTAATTCAAACGGGTATCAAAACTTGCTATAGAAAAGTAACAACGTTATACAAAAAAGAAGGCTCACTTATAACTATATAAGTGAGCCTTCGCAGTTTTAAAGGGTATTATGCCGGAGTATCCGTGGCGTGCAGTTGTTTTCTTCTCCTGATCAGCACGACGGCCAGCATTAACACTAGAATGCCTACTAATCCGCCCTGAGTGGGATGATAGAGCAGATAGACTACGGCGATAGCCGGGCTTAACAGGACTTTGACCAGGGTTTTCAGGCCCTCGCTATTTCTGATGGTGGCCGCTATCGGCGGCGAATTATGGTAGTAGAATTCTACGAATGCACTTCCGATAGCATTGGTAAGCAGATAATCGTCCCGGAAGGCCCGCAGCAATTTTACCGCCGGCATGAACTTGGACCCGAAGGCGGCAGTAGCAATAAAGCATTCATCGATAACCTGTGAACCGAATTCCGGTGTTAGCAGTTCAGATAAGGGATTGCCATCCGCATCAGCCAGTGCCGCCGCTGCTATGCGCAGCTGGTTGCTATTCTCGGTTAACGGATCGCTCAGGGTTATTATCAGCTTGTTCTGGTTCAGGGTGACAGTATCGCCGGCGGCCAGGGGGGCAAAGCTGCCCGTGCCTCTGCGCAGAGCGATTTGGGCCTTGAACGCCGCTTCATCACTGATCAGCTTCTGAATCGTACCGGTAAAACTTAGTTCAATACTGTTATTAGCGGTAACTGCCACATTGTCTAATTTGGTAACCGGATTTATGGTGGTATCAACCACCAGATTCAGCTGCTGCAATGTGCCGCTGGCTCCGGCCCAATTCGGTGTGGTTGCCAATGTAGCGGGATAACCGTTTACACTGATCTTGACCCGGTCATTCTGGCAACATACCGCCTCTTCCAGGAGCAGCCGCTGACCCAGACTCATACCGAACTGTCCGTTGTCGAACTGTTTGCGGGCTTTTACCACTCCATCCAGGGAGACTACAATCGTACCGCTGGCAATGGCATTGCCCTGCTGGTCAGTGACCGTGCCATAAAAAGCCGCGGGCAGGGTGGGTACATTAGTATCTGTTACTTCCGTGGCAGAAAGAGTTGCACTGCTCGGACATTTGGCTACCACTTCCTGTACCGGGGTCATACTGTAGCCGGCCAGGCTGGCATCCTCCAGCATGTAAACCCAGTAACCTTCACCGGGATACATAGTAGGACTCTGCTCATCTCCGGGAACGAATGTCCAGGGGACCTGATATCCCATGCGTTGGCTGACCGCCTGACTGAATTTGGCGCCCAGGGATTTCAATACCCGGCTGGCAAACATGTTATTATCGGTCGGAGAACTGATATCCAGAGCTGGACCGATCATATTCCAGCCCTTGGGCAACGTGCGGGTATAGGGGCCGCTGATGGTAGTGGACGGGTGCAGCAAGGCATTATAGCTATTTTTCATATTTATGCATATGGAATCCATGGGAGCCAGGCTGGCGGTGGCATTCAGTTCCGCCCAGTTGTTGGTGGCATTGTCATAGCGATAGGCCAGCACAATGCTGTCCGGGGAAACGATCTGCCCCAGGCTATCCTGCCCGAGTTCGAGCTTCAGAGGAATGGACAGAATGTTCCAGCCCTTGTTTAATGGTTTCTCCAGATAATTAAGTTGAATGGTTCCTGGATCAACCAGGATCAAGGTTATCCGGTATTCCTTGCTAGTTGAACCATTGGCGGCGGTAACCTTTATAATTGCGGTGCGTTCTGCATCGCTGCCATCCAGATTGTCGGCCGGGGTAATTTCCACCTGAGCGGCACTGTCCTGGGCCGTTGCCTGCACAGTAGGAACGACCGTACTGCCCTGTGGCAGCTTGTACTCATAAGACTCCAGGGTGGGAGCAAAACCCGCCAGAGACTTGCCGTTAACAAGTATTTCGGATAACTGAGCGTTAACGGATCCAACCCCGCTGATAACCATGCCCTGGGGTTGGAATAGTGGGAAGGCAAGCGGTGCTAATGTATTGCCGCCCAGGCAGCCACCAGTTTCATTGATGGCGGTGCCGTCTACTTGCAAAACAAATGGACCATCCGGGATAGTATTATAGGTGGTGACTTTGATATTGGATATTCTGATCGTGCTGGGAATGGTGCTATCAGTTTTTACCGGAATAGTTAGGACATTGACGTTCTTGGTGATTTGATCGAGCTTAAGCTGCAGATTGCCCTCAATTACTTGAACCGTTGGAATAGCCGCCCACTCGGAAGCGGTAGGAAGGGTTAATGTCAGGTTGCCAGCTTGTGCTGCAATATCATAACTCATGGGGCTGGGGAAAGTATCAATGGCCTGAGAATTAAGTGACATTGTGCCAGCTCTGGTCTCACTTATCAATAAGCTACCCAGGGCCTGGTTTTGCACTCCACGCTGCAAAGGCTGGCAGTTTTCCGCCGTCATGGATATGACAGGCTTTACCTCGCCTACGATTATCTCACCACTGACCCCGGCGTCACCGGTAACCGTTATGGTTAGCGGACCAGAAAAGTTCGGGGCTATATCCACGCGGTAGTTTTTAAAATCAAACTCGCTTCGGGTTGCTGCCGCTGGGGAAGTGACCGTCATCTTCCAGGTATCATACGGAGAGGCCAGATATATGCCAGCTAGAGTTACGTTGCCGGAATAAGTTGCCGGAACGGCAATAGCCGTGCTGGAATAGGTCCCTGACCATTTTACCCCCTCGGGAAGAACCAGCTTGAGCTGGCGTCCGTTGAGCAGACTGCCCTTGATTTTTTCCTTGATCCAGAACTCCCCGATTTTCTGGTCATGCTTGCCCGCGATCAGCTGCGGGCAGGTTCCTTCAACCAAATCTACACCGAAATCGGTATATTCCGCAATGGTAAGATCGGTTTCCGTAACCTTGCCGGCCGTATCGGAAAGATGAACCGCCACCGGACCCTTCTGGGCAACGGCATCATCGACCCTGATCACTGCGGCAAAACGGAATTGACCGGAACCAGTAGGGTTAGTGGTAAGCGAAGGTATGGTTATCATAATTTCACGATTATCCGCTGCACTTACGACTGGCATCATGGCACCATTGGCGGCCCAGCCCCAGTCCCAGGTGCCGGTGGCGCCAGCCCAGGCAAACCCAACCGGCAGCTTGAACGTTACCACATCACCGACCGGGAGTCGGCCAGGAGCCGTTTCCGAAACGGTGATGGAATCGCTTACCCCGCCGGAGCTGCCGATAGTCTTCATACTCTTGACTGTGGCAATGGTGCCGGCGTTGGCACTGGATTTGGCAACCAGGACCGTGCCATAGGGAAACGCGCTGCCGGCCGGACCCACCAGTGTGGCGGTGACATCACCATCAAGGAGGCCTACCTTGACCGTGTTAAAATGGATCAAGATTATTCCCTTATCCGTGGGTGATGCACCCGCGGCCCAGTTGCTGGTATTGAACGTAATATCCAGAGTGGTACCAGTGCGGGCGATACCAGCGGCCGTGACGCTTGCAGGACATAATGCGTTGGTACTGCCGCTCATCATCATAGGTACTACGATTTCTACCGTACTGGCACCAGTAGCTGCAGTTGTCGGAGAAACTGCTGTAGCCACAGCGGTAGGGGCAAGACCATTGGTCAAATCGAACCCACTGGGGAAGGTAAGTGTCAGTACGTCCCCATTTCGAATGGTCGAACAATTGCTGATATCGACTTCAATGGTACCCAGTGCTTGAGCAGCAGTATTTGGAACAACAAATGGGGTGTTCAGAGGTTTATAAATAACGTTTTTCGGGGTGATGACGTGGCCCAGTCTGGCTACTACCAAATCATCCGAGGGAAAGATGGCCGATTTGGATGATAACAGGGCGGCGGTAATATCTGATGGGGCAGTACTGGCAATACTGGCTCCCCGGATATAAATCCGCATTTGTCCTGCCGTTGCACTGCCGGGATGAGCAAAGGTCAAAACTATACCATGGCCATCAGCTGAGATAGCAGCGGAGGTTTGATTCACCGCCGCGCTGAGACTGTTATTGCCGCCACCGGCCAGGGTGGGGGGGACCAGGATTTCTACTTCATCGTTATAACCTGCCGCAGCTGCGGCCGAGGTTATACGCACTGAACTTCCCGGCAGCGTAACGCTGTCGGAGAACTGCAGGGTCAGGGTGTCGTCGGTAGCAATACCGGCGGCACTCGGAATATCGATTTGAACGGTACCCAGGTCAGCGGTTGAATCCGGAGAAATTGTAGGAACTGACAGGACCGTATAAGGATAGGCGGATGTCCCATAGTGAGCAATGGCCATATCCAATTGATTAAGATTGCCTATCGTTTCATAGATCTGGACGTTAATGTCGCCGGGTTGAGCCGACACGGCATTTATCGTTGCACTGAATGATACCTGGCCGGCAGTAGTAGTAGATAACCCGCCTACATCAATATTCAGGATCTTGGCATCACCGGCATTAACAGTAAATACCGGGGCGGGATTAGCGGCCCAACCCCATTTGGATGTCCCGGCGGCAGTCCCCCAGGTAAATCCGGCAGGCAGCTTGAGCGTGATAAGGTCCCCCGCAGCCAGACTGCCCGGAACCGTTTCCCAGATATGTATAACTCCGGTTTGCCCGCTGGTTCCGGTTATGGTGGGTAGTGACTCAACTGAAGCATCCAGCCCACCGCCACTGACGGCCTGAGCAACCACCAGGTCGGCGGCGCTGAAGCAAGAACCGGTCGGGGCTACTACATTAGCGGTAATATCACCTTCGATATTACCTATCTTTACAGTATTAAAGTACAGATAGAAAAAGCCCGCATCGGAAGCAGAGGCCCCGTTGGCAAAGCTACCGTTGAGGGTTATATCAAAGGTCGTCCCAGTGCGGGATATGGCGGCTGCCAGGAAACTGCTTGCAGACAGAGCATTCATGCTGCCGCCGGCAGTCATTGGAACGACAAGTTCTACGGATCCGTTACCCATCCTGGCAGCAGAAGGGGCAATGGCCGTAGAAGTCGGGGTTGGAGCCTGACCGTTGGTCAGATCGATCGCAGCGGGAAATGAAATAGTCAACACATCACCGGCTTTTAGGGCACTACAAGTGGGAAGGCTGACTTCCAAAGTTCCCAGGGATTGACCGGCAGTATTTTTCTTGACTACCGGCTGACTCAATACGTTATAGTTGGTTTCTGCCTGAGCAGGCTGGGTATTTATCAGCCCCGGCATCAAAAAGCTCAAACAAAAGAATGCCATAAGCAATAGGCTTATTAGCGGTTTCCGTCTCATTCTTTTCTTCACTCCCTCTGATATACTAATATAATTGGGTTTTTTGTGTCAAAACACCTCCGGCTAATAATATTTAACAGTGTATAATTCTGCCAAGGTTCTTCTCATTCCTGCTCGAATTTGAAAAAAATCATGCTGCAGTAGTACTTAGGGCCCAAAAACCATGCCGGAAGTTACAACTCAGGAATGTGAGAATAAATCATGGTGGAGCTTACTCCTGGGGAACATACTTTTTAAGGAATGCGATATATTCATGGACCATTCGTTCAAACAGCTCGCCTAAATAGATTTCGAAGTGACCGCAGGAATAAACGTGTACCTCTGCCCGATGTGCCTTTTCCATATGGCGGCGGGTTGCCGGGGCCGGGGCCACTGAGTCAAACTTACAAACGGTATAATAGGCCGGGCACTTTATGCGTTTTATCAAGTGCCCGGGGTAATAAGCCAGTATCTGAAGCGCAATCCGGGCTGAAACCGATTTGCGAAAGAGCGAGCCGGCAGGAATCAAAGCCAGGTATTGCTGATAATCCGGTACCGGCATTAGTGCAGTTGTCCCCGGGTTCCCGGCCAGATCCACCAAAACCGGCGGCAAATGCAATAGCCCGGCAAAGACATCGGCAATAGCCCGACCGAGCACCTTGAGAGCAGACCAGGGAGAAAGAGCCAGAGACGAGGCTAATCCGTCGGTAAAGGGGCACTGGGCTACTATAGCTGAGATCTCCGGGTAACGGGCGGCGAGGGTAATTACGTGGCCGCCGCTGAAGGAACTGCCGAACAAGGCGATCCGGCTGCCATCAACTTCTTTACAGCTCCGGGCATAGGCGATTGCTGCTGACCAATCCGCCAGCTGGCGCTTGATATCCAGGAGTTGGCGAGGAATACCCTGGCTGGCCCCAAAGCAGCGGTAATCAAAAAGCAGACAGGCGTATCCCGCAGCGCAAAAACGTTCGGCATAAGCGTCCAGTCTCATATCACGCACTGCACCCAGGCCATGCGCCATAATTATAATTGGTGCCGGGCGAATGGTTTCCGGGATATAGAGCCACCCGGCACAATCAGCATCATGGGAGCGAAATACTACATCTTTACGGGTAAAAAAATAAGTTTGTCCTGCCATACCGGAATCACCCTTTCTCATTCCATTGTATGGATATATGATTTTATAAGTAAACAAAGATTTTAAATTTAAGACCAAAAGCCTTTGGCTTTTTACTGGAATCAGCCATGAAGATTTCAAGTGATTGGAGAACCCCATATGCTATCTGGTAGGGGGTAAAGAGTATATAATTAGAGAAAAACTGCTTGGTCCTGCGGCAAAGCGTCAAGCGACTACAACCGGGGCATTTTAGAAAGGTGTTTTAGCGTGGGTTTTTGGTCCATAGTATTTTTTATGATGTGCGGGGTCATCTTCTATGTGGGCTGGCGGGGGCATCAGGCCTTTCGCGGCAGTCTGAAGTCCCGGCATATCATACTGTATTGGGTAGTATACGCGCTCTTTGCCACCTCTTTTATCCTGGTCGAAAGGCTGGGTTTGACCGATGGCGTCTTGAATGAAGGACTCTCCTGGCTGGGGGGCTATTCCCTGGCCTTCATTTATTATGCTTTTCTGATCCTGGTTTTGATCGACATAATCAGACTGGCCGACCGCTGGTGGAGCATTATTCCGCACCGGATCAAGCATGCTCCGGCTGAGATCGGCCTGGTGGTGCTGGTAATACTGCTCGGGCTGTTGGGCTACGGCACCTGGAATGCCTTCCATCCGGTGGTGGTGCGCTATGATATTACCATCGCCAAGGATGCCGGCAAGATGAAAGAAATCCACGCGGTAATGGTGTCCGATCTGCATCTGGGGGCTATTGTCAATAAAGGCCGGCTGGAGAAACTGGTGGAGAGGATCAATGAACGCCACCCCGAAATAGTGTTCCTGGTCGGGGATGTAGTTGATGAAAACATCCAGCCATTTCTGCAGGAAAACATGGCGGAGACCTTGTCGCACCTGAAACCGCGCCTGGGGGTATATATGGTCAAGGGCAACCATGACGGGTATGGAAAGAATGCGGCACCCTACCTGGAGGCGGTGGGGGTTAAGATGCTGAACAACCGATACTGTCTAATAGACGACAGCTTCTACCTGGTGGGGCGGAGCAGCAGCGGGCATGAGAGAGAGGGAGCGGAACGGCCCGCACTGGATAAGGTAATGAGCGGTATTGATATGAACCGGCCGGTCATCCTGCTGGAGCATAACCCGTCCGATCTGACGGAGGCGGAAGTTAACGACGTCGATCTGCAATTATCCGGGCACACCCATCAGGGGCAGCTATTTCCCAATAATTATATTACCGGGAGTATGTATGATATCGATTGGGGATACATGGAGAAGGATGATTTCCAACTGGTAGTTTCCACCGGATTCGGTACCTGGGGCCCGCCGATCAGGATCGGCAATACCCCGGAGATTGTGGATCTGTATATAAGGTTTAGAGCACATTGATTTAAGGTAAGCTTGTTGAAAAGGTCGCTACCGTTTCTCTGCTGTAACGAGCCAGAATATAATACCGACCCGAGAGGGCGGTATCAGACTGTCACAAAAGTTAAATTCGTGATTCAAGCTTTGGAATGCCGCGTCGCTTCGCTCCTCGCAATGACGCAATATAGCTTAGTTGTCATTGTTATGAAAACGGGGGATGATTGCCGCGCTGCGCTCGCAATGACAGAATAAAGGATTGCCGCTCCGCCCCCCCCACCCTGTCGTTACTACGAAAACTCGTGTACTTGTCATTGCTATGAAAGCTCACGTATTTGTCATTGTTATGAAAACGGGGGATGATTGCCGCGCTACGCTCGCAATGACAGAATAAAGGATTGCCGCCCCGACACACCAACCTGTCATTACTACGAAAACTCGTGTACTTGTCATTGATATGAAAACTCACGTATTTGTCATTGCGAGGAGCGTTAGCGACGCGGCAATCTTCCCCGGTCTAACGCTTTTCGTTTATCGTGGCGGGTTAAATGCCCGTGATAATTGCGAGCCGAAGGCGTGGCAATCTCAAACACTCATTATAGCCTTGCTTATTAGTACTTTAACGACACCCTGATACCGACCCGAGAGGGCCGGTATTTAATTTTTATAATCTAATCTACTAAACTGACTCCACCCGGCAAGGCACATAGCGGTGCAGCGGGGTGGCGGTAAAGGCTTCCCGGTGAGTGTTCTTGGTCAGGTGATTGACGTTGATACCGACTTTTTCACCCGGATAATCAAGGCCGAAGCCATGGGGGATCATGACGGTGCCCGGACGGGTCGCGGTGGTGATTTCCACCTCGATCTCAGCAGAGCCGGCCTCGGTGGTTATTGAGGCCAATTGGCCATCGGCCAGGCCTAGCTTTTCCGCATCACGCGGGTGCAGGGCCAGGGTGCAGGAGCGCTTGCCCTGATTCCAGGCCGGATTGCGCATGAGGGTGTTGGCGTTATAGCTGGTATGACGTCCCGCCATCAGGACCAGCGGGTATTCTTCCCTGAGTTTGAGGGCTGCGGCCTCCTTTCCGGGTGATCGGACAAGATTTCCTCCGGCAGCACATTGGGCGGAACGTAGCCCATTATGGTGGGGATACCGGTGGTTGCCGTCTTCCAGTTGCTCTCCTTGCGTTCATCGCTATGGGCGCCCAGAGGCATGAATATACCGGGGATCAGGTTGGTTCCTGGCAGGCCGATCTGCCCGCACAACGCCAGCAGTACCATGACCAGACAGGAGACCAGTGTGGTGTGGCGGTTCATCAACACGCCCAGGTCAGTGTGCACTCCCGCCTTGCGGGTAGTCATCAAACGAGCGAATTCTTTAACCTGGTCATATTCCAGTTCACATACTTTTAAGGCCTCATCGATATCGAATTCGGTCAGGTGGGGCCAGATCTCCTGAAAGCCGGTGACATGCTGATCGATATAGTCCTGATGGTACCAGCCTTCCTTGATAATGATAGCGATACACATAGCATAATAATATTACTACAGTGAAATATTATTATAGTACATAAAGCGATTATGGTAACATATAACCAGTACCTGGTAAAGGAGTTTATCATGGAATTTGCAGATTATTTTTGTTTCCGCCTGGGCGCCATCTCCCGTAAGATGGCCCGTCACTACAACAACAAACTGGTGCCGTACGGGATAACCATAGTGCAGTCCTGGGTGCTGTTCCACCTGTCCGGCCGGGAGGGGAGCAGTATTAAAGATATAGCTTCCGCCGTCCAGCTCGACAGTCCGGTGGTGACCGGCTTAGTGGATCGCCTGGTCAAGGAAGGGCTGGTCATCCGGCAAGAGGATACCAATGATCGGCGCAGTGTGAAGATATCCATAACCGACCGCGGTAGCAAAATAGTCGACGAGGTGTCTGCGACAGTAACCGAGTACAACCAACGGATCAGAGGCATTGTAAAACCCGAGGATCTGCCGGCCTTTGAACGGGCTCTGGCGGCCTTGGAGGCAGAATTATAGAGAGATATTAACAACAGCTTTAGCCAAGCCCAGTCAAAATTTGCTTGGGGATAAACAGCGGTTGCGTATCCCCGGTCAGAAATGAAGAGAGTCCGGGTGCGAGAAGCTTTTGAGGGGGGTTATTATTACGAATACGGTATCGGACCTGAAAGAACAGGGCATTTATTCATTGACCGTTTCATCGGTATTTCCGACCGGAGACACGTGTTGTTTCCTGGCCGAGGGGGAGCATGGCTGGTCGGTGATCGAGGTCGGGGTGCATACTCCGACGGCCCGTGAACAATGGACCGCCTTGCTGAAAGAGATCGGCATCTCATTTGGACACATAAAAAAGATATATATCACCCATATCCATCCCGATCATGCCGGAATCGCGGGTTGGCTGCAGCAGCAATCGGATGCCGAAGTTTTCGTTCCTCGCGGTGATCTGGCCCCCTGGGCCAAGTATAATCTTCCGGAGGCAGACCAATTGGAGGAGTTGCGGCGGGATATGCTGCCGCATGGTATTGCGGACGAAGTAGTCCAGCAACTGGCGAAGGATATAAACCAGATAAACCAGCTATTCAAGCCTTTTCCGGAAGTAAGCCCGCTGGACCCCGGAGATACCGTCTGCTTCGGCGATGACATTTACCAGGTTCTGGACATCCCCGGGCATTCCGATGGGCATGTCATGTTCCTGGGAGAGCAGTATAAGAGCCTATTCAGCGGCGATGCCTTTTTGGCCAATCACGTTTCCCAGATCAGCGACTGGCCCTATTCATGGCTGGAGGACCCGCTCTCCGTCAACCGGGAGAAGCTGCGGCGGATCGTCGATCTCGCACCTGACCGGGTTCTTCCCGCCCATGGCCCAGGATTTAGGGGTGCTCCTGAACGGCTGAAGTCGGTCGAAGCCCAGCACCAGCGGCGGATGAATAAAGTGCTGGAAAAGCTCACTGGGGAGATGACGCTTATCGAGGTATGCCAGGCTATAAACGTCAAGGCCCGTGTCCTCCAGGAGTTCCGGGTTTCCTGGGCTGACACCCGGGCCTATCTGGAATGTTTGTGGCGACAGGGATTGATCGATAAAGCGGTAGATACGACAATCCGCTACCGACCGAAGTAAAAGGCCTGAGTAAAATCCGCATTTAATACCCGGTTAATGCCGGTATAATGCTAGCAATCATAGTATATGAGGTAATGAAATGGTGGAAACAGGCGATTATATCCGAGAACTTAAGGCTGATTGTGCCAAATGTTTTGGTCTGTGTTGTGTCGCCTTATATTTTTCAGCTTCCGAGGGATTTCCCAGTGACAAGGAACCGGGCTGGCCCTGCCAACATCTGCAGTCTGACAGTCGCTGTGCCGTTTATAACGATCTGTCACAAAGAGGACTCAAGGGCTGTATGGCCTTTGACTGTTTTGGGGCGGGGCAGCAGGTTTCCCAGATCAGCTTCGCCGGGATAGACTGGCACCAGGCATCGGAGACTGCTCCGGCCATGTTTAAGTTATTTTTGGTTATGCGACAGATTCATGAGATGTTGTGGTATTTGCAGGATGCCATGCAACAACCGACTGCTACCTCCATCATGGCTGAGCTGGAGTCCATGTTGAAGGAGACGGATGCTTTAACCGGTCTGCTTCCGGAGGATCTGCTGCAAATAGATATTGATGCGCTTCGACAGCGGGTCAACCAACTGCTGATGCAGACCAGTGAACTGGTGCGGGGAGAGTATGCCAACAGTAAATATAAAAAGAAGCCCAGCGGTGAAGCACGACTGACGGGGGCGGATCTCAGGAAAACCAATCTGCGCGGAGCCAACCTCCGGGGAGCCTGTCTGATCGCCGCTGATCTTCGGGGAAACGATCTGAGCGGCACCGATCTTCTGGGTGTCGATTTTCGCGACACCGACATTGGCGGGACGGATATGTCCCGCAGCCTTTTTCTAACCCAGGCCCAAATCAATTCAGCCCGGGGGGATCATACTACCCGGCTGCCGGAGGGCCTGGACTATCCCCGCTCCTGGGAATATTGAGAATTTCATATACATCCGTGTATTTGATATTGCAGGCCGAAAATACCTAAACCATACAGAAGCGAGGTTTTTCTATGAGCGAGATAATTGAGCTTATCCGGGCTGATTTGACAGCCAACGCCGACGAGACGAAAAAGATCGGAGCCGAGAATTATTTTAAGGAAGACATCTGTGTTTACGGGGTAAGCACTGCCCTGGTTACCAAAATCGGCAAAGAGCACTACCAAAAACTCAAGGCAAAAAGCAAGCACGAGGTCTTTGCGCTCTGTGAAGAGCTGTGGCAGTCGGGGTATATGGAAGAGGCCTTCATCGCCTGTAACTGGTCCTACTACCGCCATAAGGAGTACGAAACGAAGGACTTTGCCCTTTTCGAGCACTGGGTGGCGAGCTATGTTACCAACTGGGCCACCTGTGACACCCTGTGCAATCATACGGTCGGCGACTTTCTTCAGATGTACCCGGAGTATCTGCCGGAGCTGAAGAGATGGGCAGTATCCGATAACCGTTGGATGCGCCGGGCGGCTGCGGTATCCCTGATCATTCCCGCCAAAAAGGGCAAGTTTCTTGATGAGATTCGGGAGTTGGCTGACATACTACTCATGGACAAGGATGATCTGGTGCGCAAGGGTTATGGCTGGATGCTGAAAGAGGCCAGCAAAAGTCACCAGACGGAGATCTTTGACTACGTCATGAAGAATAAAAAGACTATGCCGCGCACTGCCCTGCGCTATGCCATTGAAAAGATGCCGCCGGAACTTAAGGCCCAAGCCATGGCCAAATAAGGCCGGGATGACCGGGGATGGCTGGTCGGGCAGCGTGGCAAAGGGACGGTCCTTTTGCCACGGGAACAAGATATGAGGCTATTCAAAATAGGGCGCTTGTTTTAGGGGGCCTTAATAGACTGTTAACTAATAAACCTTCTTAAAAACACAATTGGCACCGGCCCAGCAATCCTTGCATTTTTGCTTGGGGATGGACACCGGTTTTTCTTTCAGGAGGCTGCGGGCCAGGACCAGAGCATTTTTGACCGCTTCATCGTTGCCTTCGACCGCCAGCATGACTGATCCTTCCGAACCGCTTATTCCGCCGGCTGCTACCACGGTCGACTCCACTTCGAACAGGGTCTTTAAGGCGTCTAACTCAGTGTATATCCGGCCCAGACCAGCGGGAAGGACTGCCAGGCCGCAGCGCTGTCCCAGGCTGAAATCCACCCGGAAGATGCCCATCATCCGGGCGGCTGCCGAGCAGGAAGGGATCAGTTTTTCGTGGCCCACCGGGATGATGAGATTGGAGCCTCGGGCGGCCAGTACACCAAATGATCCGCCCACCGTGCCGCCCATAGGATTGGCCACCAGCACTCCGGCATTGCCGCTGGTATCAAAGGCATTGGCCCCTTTGATGAAAAGGTCATTCCGGTCCAGCCCGGTGACAAACTCCTCCCAGGGAACGTCCACTATCTTTCCCTTCTCCAGACACATATTGACCATGCGGGTGGCGGGGTCGGTGACACAGGGCAGACCTCCACTGATGATGCCGGCGGCAAAACGGGTTTTATCCTCCCCGGATATCAGCCCCAGTTCCTCAACGATATAGGAGTTGGTAGTGCCCACGCCGATGACTATCTTGCCTTGCTGGAAGGCGTGTTTAAAGACCGGTTCATTTATCAGCCCGCGGGCGATCAAGCGCTTGGCTCCCGCCGGGGACAAGGAGAAAGTAGCAATCATAATACAACCTCCAATATGAATCAGAATTTTCGGCCACAAATCGCAGCCGCTCAGCTGCGTTGGCATCATTTTAACATAATTGTAAGCAACTTATGCCATTGGCGGAGCTATTCAGGGTTTAACGGCAGACAGAATAATTTATTACCTATTACCAGGATCAAACAGGATTGCGCAAAAATAATGTCGAATTGCTTAAGTAAAAAGAGAAAGCATACATTTAGGGGGCAATGATTATGACCAGTATTCAGGACAGGTATCGCAGCAAGTTGGTGACGCCGGAAGAGGCTGTCAAGGTGGTCAAATCCTATGACATGGTACAGTACAACTCATATAATGGGGTACCGCCCAACCTGGACCGGGCCCTGGCCGCCAGGCGCGACGAGCTGCAGGGGGTTGTAATAAATACCAGTATAGCAATGTATCCCTTGTTTACGATTACATCGGATCCCAGCCAGGAGCATTTTATCTATGATAGCTGGCATGCTTCCGGGGCTGACCGCAAGCTGGCCGAAGCCGGTAATTTCTTTTATGTCCCGTTTCTTTATTACGAGATGCCCCTCTTCTTTGAAAGGGAAAGCCTGATGGATGTGACCATGCTGCAAGTCTCGCCCATGGATGAACGGGGGTATTTCAACCTGGGACCCAGTGTTGGCCACGCCAAGTGTGTCCTGGATACTGCGCGTACGGTTATCGTGGAGGTAAATCAGCGTATGCCGGTGGTATGCGGGGAAAGCGGCCACCAGGTTCATATCGACGAGGTCGATCTGGTGGTGGAAGGAGATAATCAGCCGCTGTTTGAAATACCGGTCAAGCAGGCCGGCGAAGTAGACCGTAAGGTTGCGGGACTGGTTATGGAACAGATCGAGGACGGGGCCTGTTTGCAGCTGGGAATCGGTGCCATGCCCAATGCGGTAGGCCAAATGATTGCGGATTCCGACCTCCAGGATCTGGGCGTACATACTGAGATGATGGTAGATGCTTATGTGAAAATGGCCGAGGCCGGCCGGGTCACGGGGAAACGCAAGGTGACCGACCCCGGGAAAATGACCTTTACTTTTGCGCTGGGGACGCAGGCTCTCTATAATTATATCGACCGCAATCCTGTATGTATGTCGCGTCCGGTTATTGAAACCAACCGACCGGACCGTATCGCTCTTAATCCAAAAGTGATCGCGATCAACAATGCCATCGAGATCGACCTGTTCTCCCAGATTAATTCAGAGTCATCCGGGACCCGGCATATCTCCGGGACCGGGGGGCAGGTGGATTTCATGTTGGGAGCTTATATGTCCCAGGGGGGCAAGGGCATTATCTGTATGAGCTCTACTTTTACTGACAAGAAGGGAAATCTGGTCTCCCGCATCCGCCCTACCTTATCGCCGGGAACCATCGTAACGGTGCCGCGGACCATCGCTCACTGGGTGATAACGGAATACGGGGCGGTCAGCCTTAAAGGCCGCTCGACCTGGCAGCGGGCCGAGGCCGTGGTCAGTATTGCCCATCCGGATTTCCGGGATAACCTGATAAAAGAGGCGCAGCATATGGGCATCTGGCGGAGGACCAACCGGATAACCTAGGCAAAAATGTGTTAAGATACATCTGAGAAACCATTTAACCTCTATGTGGTATTTATAAAGGGCTACATAGAGGTTATTCTATAAATATAGAAGCAGCGATCTTTTGCCGAGTGAAGGAGGAGAACCGGTGCCAGGTAATTGGTTGGTAACCAGCAAGGCTGACATGAAGCAGCGGGGCTGGAGTGAACTGGATATAATTCTGGTCAGCGGGGATGCCTATGTCGACCACCCCGCCTGGGCGGCGGCCATATTGGGGCGCTGGCTGGAGAAGAACGGGTTTAAGGTGGGGATCATCGCCCAGCCGCGCTGGGACAACCCGGAGGATATCGAGAAGCTGGGAAGACCCCGGCTCATGTTCTCGGTTTCCGCCGGTAACATGGACAGCATGATCAACCACTATACGGCTGATCGCCGCAAACGCAAGGAAGATGCTTATTCTCCGGGCGGCAAGGCTGGACTGCGGCCGGATCGGGCCACGCTGGTTTATAGCAATCTGATCCGTCAGGCCTATCCCGGGGTGCCGCTGGTGATCGGCGGAGTGGAGGCCAGCCTACGGCGTTTGGCCCATTATGACTATTGGAGTGACAAGGTCCGGCGCTCTATCCTCCTGGACAGCCGGGCAGATCTTCTGATCTATGGCATGGGGGAGAAGAATCTCCTGGCGGTAGCCCGGCGTTTGCAAAAGGGCGAGAATATCAGCGCCATTCATGACCTGGCCGGCACCTGTTACGTTACCGGAGAACCGCCGGAAGAGTCGCGAAAGCTTCCTTCGCTTGAAGAAGTAAGCAGCAATCACAAATTGTTTACCCGGGCTACCCGTATGATCCTGGAAGAGAATAATCCCTGGCAGGCCAAACCGCTGGCTCAACGCCATGCTGACCGCTGGGTGGTGCAGAATCCTCCGCCCCTGCCTTTGTCTACCGCGGAACTGGATGCTTACTATGCGTTGCCGTTTAAACGCCTGGCGCATCCAGCATATGACAGTAAGGGTGGGGTGCCGGCCCTGGAACCGGTCCAGTTTTCCCTCCTGAGCCACCGGGGCTGTTTCGGCGGCTGCGCCTTCTGCGCGCTGGGGCTGCATCAGGGCAAGACCATACAATCGCGCAGCAGAGGCAGTCTGGTGGCAGAAGCCAGGAGTTTTATCCGTCATCCGGATTTTAAGGGAACGATTCCTGACGTGGGCGGGCCTTCGGCCAATATGTACGGCATGAATGGACTGGATGAGACGCTATGTCAATCCTGCCGACGCACCAGCTGCCTGTTCCCGCGCGCCTGCAAGAATCTGGCGACTGACCATTCGCCGTCCATTATGCTATGGGAGGCTCTGCGGGGGGTCAAGGGCGTGAAGAACATATTTGTGGCCTCCGGGCTGCGCTACGACCTATTGCTGAAGGACAAAAGCGGAGTTTACCTGGAGGAACTCTGCCGCAATCACGTCAGCGGGCAGCTGAAGGTGGCGCCGGAACACATAAACAGTGATGTGACGCGAACCATGCACAAGAGTGGTGGGGACACCTACCAGCGCTTCGTGGACCGTTATCAGACGGAAAATCGCAACATGGGACGGGAGCAATACCTGATTCCCTATTTCATGGTGGGTCATCCCGGGTGCGGCCTGAAGGAGAGTGTCGAGCTGGCCGAATATGTCAGGGACCAGCTGGGACACCGTCCCCAGCAGGTACAGAACTTCACCCCCACCCCCATGACCCTGTCTACCTCCATGTATTATACCGGGTTGGACCCCTTTAGCGGTGAAGAGGTCTATGTACCGAAAACCGAGAAGGAACGCCGCCAGCAGCGAGCCCTGCTGCAGTATTGGGAGCCGGGTCAGGCCGATACCGTAAGGGAGGCCTTGAAGGCCGCCGGACGGGGTGATCTCATCGGGCGTAAAGCCGTATGCCTGGTGCCTAAGGCCGAGAAAGATCTCAGCCCGGCTAAGCCAGGGAAAGCAATCACCCGCGATAAAGACAAAAACAAAACCGGCGGCAACAAGAGCAAAGCCGGCGAAGGAACCCGGACCCGGGAAAAAGTAAAGGGCAATCAGGCAGGAGAGAGGGGGAGCCGGCATACAAACAGCAGTGCAGGAAAAAGCGATACTAGCCGCAGTAAAGGCCAGCGCAAACCGCAGCGATAGCTTTGAAGCATCACTCAAGGAACTGGAGAGCCTGGCCGAGACGGCCGGAGCCCAGGTAGTAGGCTCTCTGATCCAGGCCCGCCAACGTCCCTCGGCTGCAACTTTTATGGGGAAAGGAAAGCTGGAGGAACTGAAGCATTTGATCGAAGAGAAGGAAGCCGACCTGGTCATTTTCGATCAGGAACTGAGCCCGGTGCAGTTGCGGAATGTCGAGAAGGAGATGGAAGTCAAGGTAATAGATCGTACCATGCTGATCCTGGATATTTTCGCTCAGCGCGCGCATTCTCGCGAAGGTCTGCTGCAGGTTGAACTGGCTCGCCTGGAATACAGCCTGCCCCGCTTGACCGGCCAGGGCAAAGAGATGGGGCGCATCACAGGAGGCATCGGCACCCGGGGCGGTGCAGGCGAACAGAAGCTGGAGCTGGACCGGCGGCAAATCAGACGACGCATCCGTGATCTGAAGGGTCAGATGAATGATGTAAAAAAGAACCGGGAGATGCAGCGCAAACAGCGGACCCGCAGCGGTATCCCCGTAGTCTCGCTGGTTGGTTATACCAATGCCGGTAAATCGTCATTATTCAATGCCTTGTGCCAGCGGGCCAGCCGCAAAGGCCAGTCCCAGGTGGAGGCGGATAACCGCCTGTTTCAAACGCTGGATACCACCACCCGCCGCATCTATCTGGAGAAGGGGGGCGATGCCCTCATCACCGATACCGTGGGTTTCATCCGCAACCTGCCCCATCATCTGGTTCAGGCCTTTCGTTCTACCCTGGAGGAGGCAGTGGAAGCGGATCTCTTGCTCAATGTGGTGGATCTCTCCGACCCAGATTATCTGGAAAAACTGGAGGTAGTGGAAGAATTGCTGTTGGAGCTGGGGGCTGAACGGGAACGAATCGTAACCGTCTTCAACAAGGTGGATAAGTGCCCTGGACTACAGGGCAGCGAAGGCATCTACATCTCAGCCAGCCAAGGACAGGGTCTGACAGAATTGCTCCAGACCATAAGCAGCCGCTTAAATTGACTATGGCAGGGACCCTGGTGTTCTATAAGAACGTCTATACTGAGGCTTCATTAATCGGAAATTTAACGTAAAAGGTGGTACCGCTGGAACTGGTATCCAGTTCGATAGTAGCATTGTGCTGAGTGGCTATCCGGTAGCAAACGGCTAATCCTAAACCGGTACCCTGATCCTTAGTGGTAAAGAAGGGCGTGCCCAGCTTATTGAGCAAATTACTGTCTATCCCCGGGCCTTCATCCTGAACTGCTAAAACTACGTTATCATTTTCTACAAACGTTCTAATGATAACGGACCCGTTTGGAGGCATCGATTCCAAACCGTTATTGACCAGATTAATTATCAGCTGTCTGAGGGCTTTTTTATCGATGAACAGGTCAGGTAATTCATTACACTCTAACTTGATATATTGATCCCGGCTTATTGCGGTAGGTTGAAGAAGCGGCAGCGACCTGCAAATGATAGAATTAAGATTTTCTCGGGACATATCTACCGCCTTATTTTTAGCCAGAGAAAGAAACTCGGTGATTATCGAATTGGCCCGGTCGAGTTCTTCGATCATCAGGTTAAAATACTCAGCCTCCTCGTGGTATTTTTCATTTTCCCGCAAAAGCTGCAGGTAACCACGTACGGCAGTCATGGGATTCCTTATTTCGTGGCCGATACTCGCGGCCATTTCTCCGACCAGATTGAGCCGGTCCAGGCGAGTCATCTCAACATCCATTTTTCTAAGATCGGTTATATCGGCAAGTGTACTGAGAATGCATAATTCACCATGAATTTCAATGCCCTCTGCACTCAGCCAGCCCAGTCTTTGTTCACCGGTTTTCTTACAAAAGGTAATTTCCATGTCTTTAACCGATTGGTTGGCCATAATCCGCTGTTTAACCTGATCTCGCTCAGCAAGATTACCCCAAATCCCTAATTCCACTGATGTACGGCCAATGGCCTCTTCACGGCTATACCCCAGGATACGGCAATAGCCATCATTGGTCTGAATGAATCTTCCATCCTCCAGAGTGGTAATAGTCATGGAAACCGGACTGGCGTTGAAGGCCTTGGAGAAACATTCCGCCGACAGACGCAACTCCTCTTCCATCCGTATCCGTTCGGTGATGTCCTTGGTGGTGACAATCAGATGTTCTTCACCATCCATGTCGATGATCTCGACAGATGTTATGAAATTTCGAATCTCGCCTGATTTCATTCTGAACTCTATTTCGGCATCACGGATGCTTCCAGATTCCCGGGCTTGCTGAATTATTGTGTCACGCAACCAGGGGGCAACCCAAATATTCAATTCATCAATCGTGTGTCCAATAACCTCTTGCCGGGTATAACCGGTAATTTCTTCAAATGCATCGTTCACTTCAACATAATGTCCCCCGTTTAGGGTGCTGATCGATATCAGGTCAGGATTACAATTAAAAATCTTGGAAAATTTCCGTTCTGATTGACTTACCGCCTCCAAGTTATGTTTGCGATCCAGAGCCAGAGTGGCCAAAAACTCACTCAGTGGCGTATAAAATTGCATGACAAGTTCCATCTGTTCTTCGGTAATAATGGGAACTCGCCGCAGCGCTTCTATATAGAAGGCTTCATCGAAGCCAAACTCCCGGGCCTGGCGGCGGAAGAGTTCCTCATCAGGCGGCTGATGGAAAAACTGCCCTATGAACAGTGTGGCCAGGTGTTGGCCTTCCACCATGATTGGAGCAGCATATTCCATAAGGCCGTTCATACACATATAAGAAATATAAGGGCCATCGTTCAGATGGTTAGATATGTATTTGTCGCTCTGCTGACACCTATAAGCACTTTGCAGGCATCTCCGGTGAAAAAACACGCAAATATCCTGCCAACCGATGCCGGTGAGAATATTATTAGCGGGATCAAGGAGTGCATGAGGCAGTCCGGTGGCCTCGTAAAACGAACTTGAAAATCGCTGAAGCAGTTCGATATCTATTAGATCTGAGAACCCATATTTTGTTGAGTTACTAGCAGTGGGTTTTTGTTCCTGAAGTCGGTTTGAGACGAACATTTCAGCCCGACCAGTAGAGAACCAGCGGTTGGATGACGGCAGATTAAGGCCGGTTATAAGCTGGGGGTTGTTTTTTTGCTTAAGCTCAAAATCGATAATCTTCTTATGGTGTTTGCATGCTTCAAGTATCAGTTGCTCTTTTGTAATGTTGATGTTCTCCATAGTAAAGTCTCCTCCATTATTTAAAATAACCCATTGTCCCTGGCGGTTATTGTCGAAATGAAGTAAAACAATTCTGATTATTTCTTAAGGAGTTATCATTCATTAGCAACTTACGAGGTAAATATGACGACCAGGAAACGATTCCGGCCTTGAATTAGTCGTACGCTAATCCCGATCAGATTGTTGTGAGCGGAAGCTTCATCTGCACGGGATTTTCCGAGATATTAAAGCGGATTATGAATGTAGTGCCTGATGAGTTGCTTTCTGGTTCAATAGAGGCTTGGTGACGGGCGGCTATGCTATAGCAAACCGCCAACCCCAAACCGGTTCCAGATTCCTTGGTGGTAACAAAGGGAGTACCCAACTTATCCAGGAGCTCATCAGCTATGCCCTGGCCTTCATCCCGTATGGAGAGTATGACGGATCCCTCGTCAAAATAGGTAGAGATATTTACATTTCCCCCGCCTTCCATAGCCTCCAGGCCATTGCGGACCAGATTAAGCAATAACTGTCGTATTTCCTTTTCGTCCAGGAAGAGCTCCGGGATGTCCTCCTGCAGGTTCAGATGAATTGCTTTGTCACCCAGGATAGCATCTGCCTTCAGCAAGGGATATATAGCGATAATGATGTCATTCAGGCAGCAGAGTCGCAGATCTACCCGCTTGTTTTTAGCCAGGGCCAGGAACTCGGTAATAATCTCGTTGGCCCTCTCCAGCTCTTCCAGCATGATATTAAAATAGGGCTGGTGATTCTTAAATTCGTCGTTTTCTCCCATTATCTGAAGAAAGCCCTTGACGGTAGTCATCGGATTTCTTATTTCATGGCCGATTCCGGCAGCCATTTCACCAATAGTATGGAGTTGGCTGAGACGGGCCATTTCTCTTTCCAATTTACGTGTTTCTGATATATCCTCCAGCAGCAGCATGCTGCCCATAATAACTCCATTTTCGATAATCGGGGAGCTTTTGATCCGGGCCAAACATTCGGTACCGTCTTTTTTAATTATGATAGTTTCGAAAACACCCGCCTCACCTTTTACCAAGCGATTTTCGATTTGGATAGCCGCCGCTGGTTTTCTGGAGGAAGCCAGAAAATCCAAGACGGGAATTCCGATTAATTCTTGAGGCTGATATCCCAGGACCTTGGCAGCCGAGCTGTTTACAAAGGTAATGTATTCACTAGTATCATAGGTTACAAATACTTCATTCATGGCGTCAATTAGATAGTTTTTATATTCCAGTTCTTTTTTTAAAGCCAGATCGGCCTTTATCTTGTCGCTTATATCTCTCGTTACCAGAAGAATATCACCGGCATACTCACCCTCATCGAGTAACTTGCCATAGGACTCGAACCACAAATAAGAACCATTTTTTGTTCTCCACCGGTACTGTCCAGAGCCGGATTTTTTGGGGATCCCAGTTATAATTTTATCCAGAACATAAGCATAGTCAGCGGGATGTACAAACCTTATTGAAGGCAGTCCAAGTAGTTCTTCTGATTTAAAACCCACGACCCTTTCATGGGAGGGGCTGAGGTATTTAACGATAAGGGTTTCCTTATCAAGTATGCAAATCAAATCATAGGCATTTTCCGCAATTAAGCGGTATTTAGCCTCCGATTTTCTGAGGGCATCTTCGGCAGCCAGTTGCCGGGTGATATCGGTGACCGAACCAAGGTACATTTCAATATTGCCTTCCGCGTCACAATGCTTGAGAATGTTTAGATCCAATACCATTTGGATTTCCGGGCTTTGAAACACCTTTTTTATTCGATGAAAGCCTTCGCCAGGTCCAATTTCTTTAGTTATCTCATTAAAGCATTGATTCCATATAGGCACCAGTTCAGGCAAACTTTTCAACTGCATATCGCTAAACCCGGACAACTCTCGAAAAGCCTGGTTATAGGCGAATAAGTTTCCATCCGGCCGTACTGCCAGCATGGCTTGGGGCGATTTCTGTACAGTTTTGATGAGCATGTGAAAGCTCTGTTTGGTCAGATTTTCCCTTTCAATGGTTCTCAACCAATGTTCAGCTTCCCAATGCTGGTGGGTGGCCGATAAAAAAGGCTCATCAGGTATCCATGGGAAGTTATTATGGAGTTCATTGTTTTTAATAATAATGGGATGGCTGATAACGGCTTCTTTTAAAAGTGTGGGATCAGTCTTCCAACGGTCATATTGGCAAAGGGAGATGATCGGGTAGTGCTGAAATATGAGGGAGTTATAGCGAGAATTGGTTTCCACCAGATTTGAAGTTTGAGCGATTCCGGTTATGGTGTGCATGGACTCACAGGTGAAACGTATTGCGGGATAACCCTCTGCCAAACATTGATTGATGAAGGCAGCAAAAAAATCGCCCATCTGTGTTAACCGGTCATCATCATTAGACTCTGGCAGAACACTTTGATCTAATATTAACAACTGACCGGATGCCAGGGCGCCCTCGGCATCAATGCTGGCATTCCGAAGATAATCAATGATTTGCTCCCGGCTGTGATGATTTAGGCCATATATACATTTTTCTGCTTGTTGCAGACCTTGGACTAAAAACGGTATAACGTTTTCTAACCACTCATACTCATTCTCATAAATAAGACACGCATGATCGTGGGGATGCAGGTGGCAAACGCACTTATTGGAATAGGGAATTTCCATAGTATAGCAACATCCTCTATAATGGCCACTTGAGCCAATCTTGAGGAAATAATTCTGCATAATTATATATTTTCCTGCATGTGGCAATAAAATATTAAGAGAATAGAGGCGATTGGCCTAGTTTTGGGGTAGGGTAAAATAGAATGCCGCGCCTTTACCAGGTTGACTTTCCACCCAGATATGGCCGCCATGGGCCTCCACATAGCTGCGGGCAATAGCCAGACCCAGACCGGTGCCGCCGTATTCTCGGCTGCGGCTTTCATCCGCCCGGTAGAAACGTTCAAACAGGTGGGGTATATCCTCGGCCGCTATGCCCGGACCATTGTCCTGCAGCTGGAACTCTACCCCTTGGGGGATCGTGCGCAGGGAAAGCTCGATTTTGCCGCCGTTTTCCGGTACAAGGCGCATGGCGTTGGTCAGCAGGTTGATGAGGATCTGGAGTAAGCGGTGGCGGTCCGCGCTAAAAGGCCTCGCGCCCGGTTCCAGGCTGAATCTGAAATCAATTCCGGCCTCCTCCATGCTAAGACGCAGGGGCAGCAAAGCTTCGGCGATATCCTCAGGAATGATGAATTCCCGGTTAAGTCTTAAGGCTCCAGCTTCAGCCTGGCCCATAGTCTCCAGATCCTTGACCAGGCGAGTCAAGCGAATGATCTCGTCCACCAGGCCGCTCTTGATCTCATCACTCATCTCCAGATTGCCGGATTGGATGGCCTCCAGATTTCCCCGTATGATGCTCAGCGGAGTCCGCAGTTCATGAGCGATATTGGCAAACAATGTATTGCGGTTTTGTTCATGGGAATAGAGCTCCTCGGCCATGCGATTGAAATCCTCGGCCAACTCCATGAATTCGCGATCACCCTGGTAGTCCACCCGGACCCCCAGATTGCCGCGGGCCACTTCATGAATGGCGGATGACAGAGTATTTATGGGCCGGGTAATGCGCTTAGCCAGTAACAGACCGACCAGCAGCGCAGCCAGGGCCAGCAGGGTGATGCTCTGGGCCATGCGGTTTTGGATCTCGCTGAGATACCTGTTTTCCAGGCTGGCCAGGCCTCGCTTTAGGGGGCTGAATACCTGTATGGTCGCTATTTGCTTCCCGTTGACCCTGACCGGATAACTGGAGTAGGTATCATTGTCGGCGGGAAGACGGGTGCCGATCAGCAATTCTTCCGAGTCAGCAACCACTATTCCTGCCGGGTTGGTCACCAGGATACGGCGGTCAACCATCATCCTGCCAGCCGGGTTCCCCATCATATGACCCGGTCCGCGGCCGGATCGTCCCAAAGCCATCCAATCCTGGAAGCCATCCAGCTTGCCATAACTGAGATAATAGTTTTCTACCTGACGTGAGTAGCGCTGGACTGTATTTAAGCTGAAGCGGTCAACATACTGGGCAAACTGATTGCGGCTGATCGTATAGGCGATTAGACCCGAAGAGGCAGCGGACAGCACTGCCACCAGAATGATGATCAGGGTTATACGGCTGATCAGGCCAGTCTTATTGGGTTGCCAGATTTTCTTCAGCAAGTTTGTAACCCACCCCGTAAACAGTTTTTATACGCCAGTCCAGAGCCGGGAAAGCCTCCATTTTACGGCGGAGGTTGTTGATATGGGTGTCAATGGTACGCTCATAGCCCTCATAGATGTCCCCGTAGACCCGCTCCAGGATCTGCAGCCGGCTGAATACCTGTCCCGGACTCTCGGTGAGCATCAGTAATATCTTGAATTCCGTAGCAGTCAAGGCCAGGAGCTGTCCGTTGATACTGGCGTCATAGCGGGTAGTATCAATAGTGAGCGGACCCAAGACCAATCCGGTCTTGCCCACCCGGTTGACGGCCCGGCGCAGTACCGCCTTAATGCGGGCGGTAAGTTCCCGCGGGGAAAAGGGTTTGGTGATATAATCATCGGCCCCCAGTTCCAAGCCCAGCAGCTTGTCGATCTCTTCCACCCGGGCGGTCAGCATAATCACCGGAGTGCTGTCCACCGCGCGGATATCTTTTAAGACGTCCAGGCCGGATTTCTTAGGCAGCATTATATCCAATATCACCAGATCCGGCTTGGACTCCTGCCATAAATCCATGGCCTGCAAGCCATCCCGCGCTTCCAGGGTGGTAAAACCCTCGGAGACCAGATACGAGGTCAACATTTTTCTAAGCTTATCTTCATCTTCTACGATCAGCAGGAGGTTTCCCATTTGAGTTCCTCCAATTCCAATGAATGAGTTGATCGGGAGAACAGGATAGACCCCCGTTAATACCGGGAGTCTATCAACTTAACTTGAATGCTATTTATTGCAGTTCATGCCGCATCCGGAGCCACCAGCTCCATTACCGCCCATACGGTGAAGGCCCATACCGGTTCCGTTGCCGCCATTTCCACGGCCACCCCGTCCGCCCGGCCCGGGGGCTGCTGACATCTGATCGAACTGGGCCTGGGTAATGGTGCCGGCATTCAGCAGTTCCTGCAGGGACTGAGTCCGGTATTCCTTCAGCTTGGCCTGACGTTCGCTGGCGGAAAGATCAGTCAGCGTATCTCTATATTGCTCCATTTTAGCCTGCAGCGCAACTCGAGCATCGTAGTCGGCCTGGGTAAGCTGGCCGCTCTCGACCTTCGCATTCAAACGAGCATCGCGGTTGGCCTGCATCTGTGCCCGCTGTGCGTCGGTCATTCCCGTACAGGTCCCGGCGCCATTGCCCAACCCGAATCTGCCCTTTACCGTGTCAACGGCCTGGTTGACGGTGGTGTTATCGGTGGTGGCGGCCATAACCGGTACGCCGATCGCTACTAAGAGCAAGCCCAATACCACTAATATACCCAGCTTCTGTTTCAATTTGCTATTCATCTGAATCGCCTCCATTTCTTTTTGATGATTGAAGTGTAACAGGAGAAGTTATATATAGTTTTAAGAAAATATCAAGATTTCTGGTTATTCATATGCCCTGTAATGAGGCAGGAATGACAAACCAGGAGGGTATTATCGGGTTGATCGCTGATTTGTGCTATAATGATACCCGACAAGATAGAAGGAGGCCGTGCAAATGCAGGATAACAACAGCGATATCGAGAAAATGCGTGAGTTAATAGAAAAAAAGAAGCAAAAGAGTGCAACGCAGGGCAGTATCAAGCGGGGACCCCAGGACCGTTTTGGAACTACCCATCCGAAAAACCAAAAGAAAAACACAACAACTCCTGAGTCAAGCGAGGAATAAAGCGAGGCCGTTATGAAGTCACTAGTGTTAGCAGAGAAGCCCAGTGTGGGTCGGGAGATCGCCCGGGTCCTGCAGTGTAATCAGAAGGGCAAGGGCTATATCGAAGGGCCGCGCTATGTGGTTACCTGGGCCCTCGGTCACCTGGTTACCCTGGCTGAGCCGGATGATTATGACCCCCGTTTGAAGGAATGGCGCCTGGAGGATCTGCCCATGCTGCCGGATAAAATGAAACTGAAGATTATCAAGCAGAGTTCGCAGCAGTTTCACGTAGTTCGGGAACTGATGAAACGGGGAGACCTGGAGAACCTCATCATCGCCACTGATGCCGGCCGGGAGGGGGAACTGGTAGCCCGCTGGATCATGGAGCAAGCCCATTGGAAGAAGCCCTTCCAGCGCCTGTGGATATCTTCCCAGACCGACAACGCCATTCGCGAGGGCTTCAAAAACCTGCAGCCGGGCAAGGCCTATAACAACCTCTATGATGCGGCAGTGTGCCGGGCCGAGGCTGATTGGCTGGTGGGACTCAATGTGACCCGGACCCTGACCTGTAAATTCAATGCCCAATTAAATGCCGGCCGGGTGCAGACTCCGACGCTGGCCATGATGGTGGCCAGGGAACAGGAGATCAAGAACTTCGTGCCCCAGGACTACTGGACGATTAGGGCAAGCTTCGGAGATTACAGCGGTGAATGGCGAGGCAAACAGGGTTCACGAATTTCTGACAAAGGGAAGGCTGATGAGATAATAGCCCGGGTACAGGGGCAGCCCGGTATTATAAAGGAAGTCAAGAAAGAAACCAAAAGCGAGCCGCCGCCACTCGCTTATGATCTTACCGAATTACAGCGGGATGCCAATCGCCGTTTTAACTGGTCCGCCCACAAGACATTAGATGTGCTGCAGGACTTATACGAGCGGCATAAATTGGTGACCTATCCGCGAACCGATTCACGGTATATAACTACTGATATTGTCCCTACCCTGCCCCTGCGCTTGAAGAGCATAAATACTGGGCCGTATGCAGCACTTGTCGCTCCCTTGCTGGCCAAAACGCCCAAGCCTGGCAAGCGCTTGGTGGATGACAACAAGGTGTCCGATCATCATGCAATAATTCCCACCGAGCAGGCCTTGAATATTTCAGCATTAGACCCGGATGAGAGGAAGCTTTACGATCTTATCGCTCGGCGTTTCATCGCTGTGCTCTATCCAAACTACCGGTATGACCAGACCACCCTGATAACGACGGTACAGGGGGAAGACTTCTATTCCAAAGGCCGGGTGATAATCGATCAAGGCTGGCGGCTGGCGCAGAATACCCCGCCGGAAAAGGACGAGTCCGAAGAAGACGCATTACCTGAGCAGACCCTCACCGCCCGAAAACAGGGGGAAAAGGTATCGATCAAGACCGCCCGCCTGAGCAAAGGTCAAACCAAACCACCCGCCAGATATAATGAAGCGACCCTGTTGACCGCCATGGAGCACTGCGGCAAAATGGTGGCTGATGAGGAACTGCGCGAAGCCATCAAGGGCAGCGGACTGGGTACCTCGGCTACCCGGGCAGAGATCATCGAAAAGCTGATTCACACCAGCTATATAGAGCGTCATGGCAAGGAACTGGTTCCTACCTCCAAGGGGATACAACTGATTGGTTTGGTGCCCCCGGCCCTGCGCTCCCCGGAATTGACCGCCCAGTGGGAGCAGCGACTGGCGGATATTGCCAGAGGTAAAGGCAAAAAGGTCGATTTCATGACAGATATTCGCAAGAACGCGGCCGCAATGGTGCAGGTAGTACGGGCTGGTGATGCAGTATACCATGCCGACAATGTCACCAAGAATAAATGCCCGCAGTGCGGGCGCTATATGCTCCTGATCAACGGGAAAAAGGGCCGCATGCTGTCCTGCCCCGAGCGTTCCTGCGGCTATCGCCAGCCGGAGAAGGGGGAAGATTACCGCCCCGGCAGCCGGGCCAACCAGAAACTGATAGCCCAATACAGTGATAAAGAGGAGATCGGCACTAATGTTGGCGAGCTGCTCAAGGCGGCCCTGGAGAAAAAGAAGAACGCAGAGAAATCATAGAAACGGTCCGCTGCTCCCGGGTTGGCAGATGATTGGGGCCAAATCAAAACCGGGGCTTGCAGTGAACGCGATTTCCATGTAAAATATAAAAGCTGTGATATTTCACATGTTCTTATCCCTTGGTATCGCGGCGCACAACTAAATAGCTATGGTACGGAGAGGTGGCTGAGCTCGGCTGAAGGCGCTCGATTGGAAATCGAGTAGACGGGTAACACTGTCTCGCGGGTTCGAATCCCGCCCTCTCCGCCATTATAGATTTGCCAAGGGGTTTCGGAATCGCATCCGAAACCCCTTTTGGTATTTTTACAGTTGGGAGGGTGGGTGAGAACCCGCGCTAGGTTCCGACGGCCAGGATGGCCTAGTATCGCGAGCGCCAGGACGGCGCAGGAGCGATGGAATCCCGCCCTCTCCGCCATTATAGATTTACCAAGGGGTTTCGGGTTTGTGTCCGGAACCCCTTTTGGTATTTTTACAGTTGGGAGGGCGGGTGAGAACCCGCGCCAGGTTCCGACGGCCATGGAAGGCCTAGTATCGCGGGCGCCAGGACGGCGCAGGAGCGATGGAATCCCGCCCTCTCCGCCATTATAGATTTACCAAGGGGTTTCGGGTTTGTGTCCGGAACCCCTTTTGGTATTTATACAATTGGGAGGGTGGGTGAGAACCCGCGCTAGGTTCCGACGGCCAGGATGGCCTAGTATCGCGAGCGCCAGGACGGCGCAGGAGCGATGGAATCCCGCCCTCTCCGCCATTATACATTTACCAAGGGGTTTCGGGTTTGCGTCCGAAACCCCGTTTCATATTTTTTACAGCAGGGAGGCATGGAGTCGCCCAAAAGTCGCCCAAAAGTCGCCGAAATAGGTGAAAATAGATGAGATTACCTGCGAATACATCATGGTAGCCATGAAAATTCATACCGGTGCCATTAATATTGTGCAACGGGAATGGCCATGCCGAATGGGGTCAGAAGCCAATAAAGGTGGGCGAGGGTTACTCGATTTACATAAGGATAGCCCAGGTTGTAGCCGTACGGTTTCAGGTTTCTATGTTATTACTGCAACCGAGCTAGTTCAGGGTGACCCTTCGGCGAAACCTTTTCCTATTTCGCCTGGATCAAATATCCTGGGTTAATTTTCTCAGCAGCATCCTTTTGCATATCATCCAGTACATGGTTGTAAAGATCCAGCCTAAAGCCGGTCTAGCCCTTCATTTGTTTGGTAGGAACAGTCCCTTAAGATTATTTTATTTTACCGCGTTATAAGTGAATGGTTCTCACACAGTCTGCTGTCCCCCTGACACCTCTTAGTTTTGGGGGCTTGTAATGATACGACTCAAATTTTTAGGGTTCTTTAGTAACCTGAACCCTCATATTTCTGAAGGCTCTTTAGTTGGGTTTATCGGACAGGATATTATTGACAATCATTTTATTGTCTTTTATAATACAAAGCGTTGAACTTGCCGGTTTTTTAAAAACTCACTAGTTTTATTGGGAAAGTTGAGGAATTGTAGTCATGGACAAAAAAAGAAAATTTGTACTCGAAACGGCAGCCAAATTCTTTTCTAAAAACGGATTCTTTGCTACTTCTGTTCAGGATATTGCCAAAGAGTGCAATATTTCCAAAGCAACAATATATCAACTCTTTGATTCCAAAGAGGATATTCTTTATCAAATCATCCAATATAAACATGATCAAATCATTCAGCAAGCGGCATTAATTGACAACTCGGATATCAGCTCTCCGAAAGAGCAGCTTATAGAAAAAATTGTTATCGAACTTGTAGGATTCCATCAAAACAATGATTTTTTGTCAATCCTTTTTCACAGCGATCAGAGCATCCGGAATAACCAAATTAAAAACCTTTTTGATGAGACGCAGAGAGTTATGATGTACTGGCATAAAGAATCTCTAAGCAAAGCGTATGGCCCAAAAATAGATTTTAACATATGGGACTTAACTTTAACATTTCAAGGAATTATCAAAGAGTTCTTTGCTTTTTGGGAAAGCAAAGAACAAATAAATCCGGATTATCGGAAAATTGCTACATTTATTACTGATAGTATGGATGCCATCATTGATCATGGAAATCATCGCCAGTCCGTTCTGCCCGAAGAAATTATCCTTGAACTGAGCAACAATGTTCCATTAAGAAGTCAATCCGTGGTGGGATGGGAGGAGACAATTTCCAAATTAAAAAAGATAGTAAAAGAAGATATTCCCGAGCCCGCTAAGCATGATTTATTCGAAACAGTTGCTCTACTAGAAGAAGAAAAGCGAAAGGATGAGCCAAGGACCTTTCTTCTCCAAGCGCTATTTGCTTATTTGGAAAGACATGACGAGCTGAAAGAAACCGTCTTTCATTTAAATCAATTGCTATCGAAGCAAATTAAAAAACGGGAGGTACTTAGAGATGAATAGCGATAGCGCTTTAGGCCAATCAAAAGAAAAAATCAATGTGAAGTTTGTTGTTGGTGTTCTGCTAATAGGATCATTTCTGGCGATCCTGAACCAGACATTATTGGTCACAGCTTTGCCGCATATAATGAAAGATTTAAATATCGATGCCAATAAGGCCCAATGGTTAACCACCGCGTTTTTGTTGACCAACGGGATTATGGTCCCGATTACCGCTTTTTTAATCGAAAAATTCTCGACCCGCCGTCTTTATTTAACATCATTAGGCCTTTTTGCCGCCGGTACGCTTCTGGCAGCGTTATCTCCCAATTTCCCTGTTCTGATCACCGGACGTGTCATCCAGGCAGCTGGAGCCGGGATTATGGTACCTCTGATGCAAATGGTAATGCTGGTTATTTTCCCGATTAATAAAAGAGGAGCTGCCATGGGGATGGCAGGCCTGGTTATTGCGTTTGGCCCCGCAATTGGACCTACGTTAGGCGGCTGGATCGTGGATCATTATACCTGGCGTTTTTTGTTTTATCTGGTATTGCCAATAAGTCTTTTAACAATTATGTTTACTTATTTCAGTTTAAAAAACGTGATGGAGGTAACACATCCGCGTTTAGACATTCTGTCTATTATCTTGTCCTCACTTGGCTTTGGGGGACTCCTTTATGGCTTCAGCCTGGCCGGTTCTGCTGGTTGGGGGAGCCTGACCGTTATGATTTCTATTATTGTAGGCGCAATAGCTCTGGCGGCATTCATCCGGCGGCAATTGGGGATGGAAAAACCTCTGTTGGAATTCAGGGTATTTTCTCATCCTCTTTTTACCTTAGCAACGATTCTATCCATGGTTGTTTTTATTGCGATGATCGGAGCAGAAACAATCCTTCCGATGTACATTCAAAATGTCCGGGGAGAATCGGCCCTTTCTTCGGGATTATTACTTCTCCCCGGAGCAATCGTGATGGGGCTTATGAATCCCGTTTCAGGTATGATCTACGATAAGATTGGTGCCAAGAAATTATCCATCATTGGCTTTTCCTTGTTATCATTGGGAAGTATTCCCCTTTTCCTCTTAACCCCATCCACTTCGCTTGTTTATCTTACCGTCGTTTATGCCGTTCGGATGATCGGGTTGTCCTTGACCATGATGCCTTTAATGACCGCTTCTTTGAATGTACTGCCTTATCGCCTGCTTGCTCACGGCACTGCCATGAGCAATACCATGCGGCTGATAGCGGGTTCAATTGGAACAGCCTTGTTAATCACCATTATGAGTAGCGTAGCAGCCTCATCTTCTGCCCAAACCCAAACCCTTGCCCTGATGGACGGTATGAATAAAGCTTTCTTATGTAGTCTTATACTCAGTATTTTGGGAATCATCCTGTCTTTCTATATTAGCGAACAACAGTCAAACATGTTAGAAGAAAATGAGGTGGCCCCCGACCCAATTTTTGAGACACCTTAAACAAGTACAATAAAAAAGAGGTGCTTGTGATTACCGAAAAATATTAAGCAGTGAAAAACATTTTACAAATCTTAGCAAGATTGGGGAGGCATAGAAAATGGAAAAGACATCACCATTGGTGATTACAATTAGCCGCCAGTTGGGGAGCGGAGGGGCCTATGTGGGACAGGAGCTGGCGAAACACTTGAATATTTATTATGCAGACCGTGAAATCATCGGTCAGGCTGCTAAAAAGCTTTCAGTATTAGAGGAGGATTTGGAATCACGCGATGAAAAAATAAGTTCATTTTGGCAATCATACTTTGAAACCTTTGAATCATTAGCATTTATTACTTCATTTGCTGCTCCGCATGAACATGAACATATGCCGCACCAAATCTTTCCTCCAACAGATCATGAGTTATTTAAAATCCAAACAAAAATAATAGAACATATTGCCAGGGAACGTTCAGCGGTTATTGTAGGACGATGTGGCTATCATATCCTTTGTGAACATCCGAATCATGTCAGCATATTTTTACACGGTGATATCATTTTCCGAAAAGGCCGTATTCAGAAGCTATTTAATATATCAGAAGAAGTTGCTGGGAAAATGATCATCCAAAGTGATAAAGAAAGGGCTCACTATAATCATACCTTCACAGGCAGGGAATGGACAGATGCAAGGCAGTATGACATTTCTATAAATACAAGTAAAATAGGTGTTGATAACAGTGTAGAGCTCATTTTAAAATACTTGGAATCAAGTCTTAGGAATCCAGTCCATAAGCAGATCTAGGAATTAAAATCATTATTAAAATCGATCTATGAAAATATTCAAGATTAATTAAATGGAGTCAAAAGACTCCGATAGTTTTGGACATTAATGTAGCGCGCTACATTATATCGGGAGTGATTATTTTGCAGCAAAAAAGTGAAGTGATCGAATCTATGCCGGTGACAGATAGTAGCACCCAAATCGCGATGTATAAAAAAGCAGCTGAAAATAACCGGGCTGCTGGCATCAGACAGGTTTATCTGGGAAACAAGGGATTTATCGCCTTTATCGCCTTAATGGATATGTTTATACCGTTTTCTACGGATTTGTACCTGCCTGCATTGCCCCAAATGAATTCATATTTTGGAAGCAGTTCTGCCATAACCAATTTAACATTAAGCGTATTTTTCGTTTTTTACGCCGTTGGAATGCTGTTTTGGGGTCCCTTGAGTGACAGGTATGGCCGTAAGCCGGTTCTGCTAGCGGGAAGCATAGTCTATATGTTGTGTAGTATCGGCTGTGCACTTTCTATGAATATATATTTTCTAATTTTAGCCAGATCTTTTCAGGGGATAGGGGCGGGCGGCATTACATCCGTTTCAATGGCCATCATTAAGGACTCGTTCTCAGGTAAAAAAAGAGAGTCGATTTTGGCTATTTGCCAAACTGTTTCCGGACTGGCTCCCATGCTGGCTCCAGTAGCTGGTGCCCTGATCTTAACCCTTACCAATTGGAGAGGCGCCTTCTGGACGCTGGCGGGCATAAGCATAATAAACTTGATATTATCAATGTTATATCAAGAAACCTTGAAAGAGGAAGAAAGGAGTGACGTCAAATTAACAGGTTCCCTCAGGCGTCTGTATATTGTTGGTCAAAATAAGGGCTTTTTCATACCGGCAGTCTTATTTTCTCTAGGTGCATTGCCGTTCATGGGGTATATAGCGGTTTCATCCTATATTTATGAGGATTACTTTAAGCTAAGTGCCCAGGTATACAGTTATTTCTTTGCCGCCAATGCATTGGTTTCGCTGGCGGGGCCATTCATATATGTCAGGTTCTTAAGCGGGATGGATAAGAAAGTATTCACACTGCTTTTTTTAGGGATATCAACATTAAGCGGGGTATTGGTAATGACGGTTGGAACATTGGCTCCGGTATTATTTTTGCTGTCCTTTGTCCTACTGTCGTTATCCGGTATGATTATCAGACCATTCAGTGCCAATCTATTGTTGGAGCAGCAAAAAAGTGACACTGGATCAGCGTCTTCATTAATAAATACACTGTTCACCGTATCGGGAGCCATCGGAATGTCAATAGCTTCTATGCCATGGGAAAATATAATAGTAGGTCTGGGCGTACTGATTACAATTTGTTCTGTCCTTTCACTAATAGGTTGGAATCTATTTTTAAAATCGAATATACAGTGCGTAGGGATGAAAAATATATAGATATCCTTTCATGAAGAGTATTTTTGTGGATTTGCCGTGTAGTAGCCGAAATAGATTAAACTACCTGCGAATAGATGCGACTAGCTGCATAACTAGGCAAATGCGGAGAGGCAAAAATCCATAATAGATAAGCATAGATGCCATTACATGAGAATAGGTGAGAGATGGTTTACGCGATTGGAAATCGAGTAGACGGGTAACACTGTCTCGCGGGTTCCGACGGTCATGGAAGGCCTAGTATCGCGGGCGCCAGGACGGCGCAGGAGCGATGGAATCCCGCCCTCTCTGCCATTATAGATTTAGCAAGGGGTTTCGGAATTGCGTCCGGAACCCCTTTTCATATTTTTACAGCAGGAGTAGCCCGGAGTCGCCGAAACAGATACAAATAGCAGGGAATAGATATCAACACCTGAAAATAGATGAGAAATACCTGGGAAAACATAGATCCGAAAGAATTCGGAAAAATACCTGTATAAAGGCATTTTTGAGTCTATTGACTGTTTGCAAAGGTTACTCGACTTTGCATCGAGCAGGTAGAAGTAATTAAGTGCCTGGAAGAGATGTATAAGAAAATGCTTAAATCATCGTCTAAGTATTGCATTATATCCGAACTTAAACTTGTATTTGTAGTTCAAGTTATATGAATTAAAAGGTATTTTTTTAGAAACAGCGAAATATGTCGATAAGAAGGGCGCGATCTGTCCGTTGGACAGCGCACAAGTGAAGAGGAGGGTTACGTATTGGAAAATTTACAAAATCCCTTTACCAAAGCGTCTGATTCGGAGAGAGAGCAGATTCTGGACCAGATTCCCACTCCGGTTATGGCAGTGGATACAGATTTTCGCGTTACATACATGAATCAAGCCGGCCTGCGAATATTGGGCAGCATTCATGAGGATGTCCTGGGCCGGCACTGTTTTTCACTTTTCAATTCAATCCACTGCAACACCGACAAATGCTGTATGAAACGAGCGATAGATGCCAATATGCAATATTCAGACCGCAACGAGGTGAAAATCGGCGGCCGTCCGGTTCCCATCGAGTACTATGCTGTACCCTTGACGAATGAAACGGGAGAAATAGTCGGCGGGCTGGAATACATACTCGATATTACCGAGCGGGTACAAAACGAAGAGCGGATCAAAGAACAAAGCTACACCATCGCCAAGATGTCAACGCCGACCATCAAATTATGGGATGGTGTTCTAGTCCTACCGGTTGTCGGTGTCATCGATTCCATGCGTGCCCAGCATATGATGGAATCAATGTTGAACAAGATCGGCGAAACCTCCTCCAAGGTGATCATTCTAGATATTCAAGGGGTTGCGGCTGTTGATACCGCTGTGGCCAACCACCTGATCAAGATCACCAAAGCGACCAGACTTATGGGTTGTGAATGTATCCTGTCCGGTATTTCACCTGCTGTTGCTCAGACCATGATCCAGTTAGGTATTGATATGGGGGACATCAAGACCAACTCGACTCTGCGGGACGCGCTGGATGACGCGTTTAAGATATTGAAGCTCGAAGTGCACAGTACTAGACAATCACAGGATTGATGAGCTATGGCGGAGTTGGACAAGACCACTTCGATTAATATCGTTCGCAATTGTATCGTCGTCACCCTGCCGACCGAGATCATGGACAGCGAAATCGACGCGCTTACCGCCCAGGTTGCGGAAATTGCCTACGACCAAAACGTGCGCGGTGCCATCTTTGATTTTTCCATGGTACCGATTCTGGATACCTATACCCTGGAGTGCCTGGAGCGTATTACCAGGATGGTAAAGTTGCTCGGTCATAAAGTAGTATGGGTTGGTCTGCGCCCCGGTGTGGTGGCCGCCCTCATTGATCTGGATATGTATTCCGTAAACGTTGCCACCGCAGTTAATCTAGATCATGGCCTGGATCTGCTTCTAAACTAATATTAGGGGAGGAAAGGCCCGGTGACAGATAGTCTAAACGGAAATCGATCGGAACGTTTTGAAGTTATCGAATACAGGCAAATCCATTTGGCCGAGCAGAATGACAGCGCTCTGGTCATCTATGTAACCCGGCAACTTGCCGCCCGGGCAGGCTTTTCAACTGCGGATGAGGCCATGATTGCGACCGCCGCATCGGAACTGGCGACCAATATTGTTCGCTACGCTCAGACCGGTGATATCAACATCACCATCCTGAAGCACCTTGATACCGGCAAATCCGGGATCGAATTATATGCCTGCGATCAAGGACCTGGAATACAAGACATTGAAGCTGCACTACAGGAACAGTTTACTACTACCCGCAGCAGTCTGGGGCTGGGCCTCCCCAGTGTTAAACGTATTATGGACGAGTTCTTTATCGAATCGGAAATCGGCAAAGGAACCCGTGTCTTGGCACGGAAATGGAAGGTAAAATGAATAGGATTGATTACGGTATGGTCGTCCGGGCGTTGCTGCTGGCGGAAAACGAATCCGGGGACATCGGTGTGATTGCCCAGCATGACCATATCATATTTATGGGGTTGGTCGATGTCCTTGGACATGGTCGGGAAGCCAACGAAATTGCGCTTATTGCCAAGGAATACCTGGATGAACATACCCGGGATGAAGATATCGTCGCCGTAATGAATGGTCTTCACGAGCATATCCGAGGGACACGCGGGGCGGTTGCGGGGTTCTGCAGAGTGAACCTTGCAAACGGAGAACTAAGCTATACCGGTATCGGCAATATAACCGTTCGGATTCTCGGCACCAAATCAAAGCGGATGCTTTCCCGGGATGGGATCGTCGGTTATAGCATGGCCAAACCACAGCTTACCACTTACCAATTGGTGCCTGGAGATACGATAATCATGCATTCCGATGGTATGAAAGAACACTTCGACCAGCATGAACTAGGCGGACTGCTGCTTAACCGAGCTGATCGGATCGCCGATGAGCTAGTCGATCGGTATGGAACCAAAACAGATGATGTTTCCTGTATTGTCATGAAATTCGGAATCTGATATGTACAAGGAAGGGATCGTATGATTGAACTTGGATTACTCCAGATTACTGATACAGATGGCATAGTTCTATCCCGCCGAAAGATTCGCAGAACTGCGATCCAGCTCGGCTTTGCCGAAGTAATGGCTGCCCGGCTCGAGGCCGCTTTTTCGGAAATCTGCCGCGCTACCCTGACTCCTAACGAACCGTACTCTATCAGGGTAAGTATAGCTCAAGAGAAATGGCGACCCAGCCTGCGGATGTTTTTCAGCGGGTTACTGAAGAAACCGGGAAAAAACTACACCGGGCGTCCCTTCAACCGCTATAGTGTCACCCAAAATCACAATGGGTTGTTTCAGGTGGATACTTATTGCCTGCTTGTTGATGAACCAGTGCTGACCACCGAGTTTTTGGATGAATTGCGCCAGGAACTCGCAGCAAAGAGCCGAGCTGAACTGATGCGGGAACTGGAAAGCAAGAACGCTGAACTAAATCTGCAGGCGGGCAACTTCATTCCCGTGCCCTTTCTTGATTATCTTGGCAAGGAAAGCATCGTGGATATCAAGGCCGGTGATCATGTTGAAAAAGAAATAACGGTATTGTTTTCGGACATACGATCATATACTTCTATCTCTGAGAATATGGCTAGTATCGAAATCTTTGAGATGTTAAACAATTACCTGGAATATGCAGTGTCCGCCATTACGCGAAATGATGGATTCATCGACAAATTTATCGGAGATGCGATAATGGCCATTTTCGCCTCTCCGGATAACGCCCTGCGGGCCGTGATAGAACTGCGAAAGAGTCTGGCGGAATATAATGAAAAACAAAAGCAGGCCAACGGCCCAGTGATCCGCATCGGGGTCGGTTTGCACCATGGCCTGGTAACCCTGGGAACGGTCGGGACCAAAACCCGGATGGATACCACGATCATCGGCGATACCGTGAACCTGGCATCTCGACTGGAAAGTGCCACCAAGACCTATGCGATAGATGTTATAATTTCTGGGGGTGTATTTCAAAGCCTTCCCTATCCGGATCGTTTCCATATTCGCGAGATCGATACCGTCCGTGTAAAAGGCAAGAAAATCCCGATTGTCATTTACGATGTCTTTGACTGCGACGAGGAGAGCATTCGGGTGAGCAAGCTGGAATTCCTGCCCAAATTCAATGAGGCGATTCAGTTATATAAGGAAGCCAATTTCAAAGAAGCCCTCGATATCTTTATGGCCGGGCAGGAGAAATGCCCCGATGATACCATATTACCGCTGTACATCAAACGTTGTAATACCTTCCTTCGGATACCACCAGGTTCTGATTGGTCTTGGGTAACGGGACTCGTAGAAAAATAACCGGGGGTGGCAGCATGGCCTTTTTAGAATGGAGCCCAGAGTATATTCTTCATGTGGACGAAATGGATGAACACCATATACAATTGTTTGAATTGGTGAACCGTATGCACGAAGCAATAATAAACGGGGCTGAACCAGGGGCGGTGAATGGGATGCTTGACCAATTCATTGATTTAGCAGTCGAACATTTTGCCGCGGAAGAGGATGAATTCCGGGAATATGACTACCCCAAAGCATTGGATCATAAATACCAACACGATGATTTAAAGATGCAGCTGCTTGAAAAACAGGCTTCATTGCAGGATAATGGTCCGAAGATTTCTATCGAGCTTCCGGAATACCTTGCTGCCTGGCTGAAAGAACATACCATGAGTTCTGATCAGGAATTCACAGCTTTTGTCTTGGGAAACGATTGACTAGCTGGTGAATGATAGATTTGTCAAGAGGATAGTATTCTGCACAGAGTCGCCCAGGAGTAGCCGAAACAGATGAAACTACCTGCGAATAGATACGACTAGCTGCATAACTAAGCAGATGCAGAGAGGCAAAAACCCATAATAGATAAGCATAGATGCCATTACATGAGAATAGGTGAGAGATGGTTTACGCGATTGGAAATCGAGTAGGGTGTGAATAACGCCCTCGCGAGTTCCGACGGCCACGGATGGCCTAGTATCGCGGTGCCAAGGATGGCAAGGAGCGATGCGACGGCCACGGACGGCCTAGTATCGCGGGCGCCAGGACGGCGCAGGAGCGATGGAATCCCGCCCTCTCCGCCATTATAGATTTACCAAGGGGTTTTGGGTTTTCACCTGAAGCCCCGTTTTCATATTTTTTACAGCAGGAGTAGCCCGGAGTTGCCGAAATAGATGCAAATAGAAGTGAATAGATATAAACACATAAAAATAGATGAGAAATACCTGGGAAGAACATGGATCCGAGCCATCTCGAATAATGCCAATATATCGATATTTACGAGTCTATTGCTTATTCACAGAGGATACTCGACTTTGCACCGAGTATCCAGGAGTAAATGCTTAAAAGTATAAATTACAGGAATTCTAATCGTCAATGGTACAGATGCTGTTTGCACGCTTGGTTCCGAACATGTTCGTTAGTGCTCTAAAGCAAAAAAGGCTCTGGTCGATTTGACCAGAGCACCAGAAGAAAAGCAGCCATTGGCCCAAGATCCCTAGTGAATCCTACAGACTAAACCTGATAGCTAAATTGATAATTATCGGTTTGCGGAGCCTGCATTTGCCATTTCGCAGTTTGGTATGCCTCACGAGACTGCATTTGTGTATTGAGATTGCTGCCGGAAGAGTTGTTAGAGGCAGCTTGCTGAGCCTGGGCTGCTTTCATTTTCGCCTCTTCTACACTGCTGATTTCACCATCACCATTAGTATCGTATTCTGCTATTTCTGCTGCGGTGTATTCGGAAGAAGAACTAGAAGCTTCGGCAATGATAGCCTGATCGGTGCTGGTTTCATCGGTTGCGGATGACTTGCTGATATTTCTGGCAGCGCTAAGCAGCTGATGGTTGACCTGGTCTTCGGACGAAGCCTTGTTGGTAGCGGCCTTGCCCGGTGCAGGACCCTCAGGCGGTGCCTGCTGCCCGTTTCCTGTAGTATCACCTTGAGCCTGGCCTTCTTTCATCTTAAGTAAGGCAGCATCGGCGGCGGCACTTTTGGTGAATGAATCGGAGCCTTCAATTGTTTGTTGAGTTGTTGGGTCGGTTTGTGAGTTCTGTTTGGCATTTTCCGGTTTCAATGCAGCAGTTGTATAACTGGCACCTACGGCAGATATATTCATAGATTTCACCTCCTTTACCGATCATTCCAGGATATCACCGGGAGGGATAAGCAGGCTGGCGGCTCTCTTCAAAAATCTTTGGGCAATATAAGAATATCCAGTTGCAACCCGATAGCATTATGATTAAAGCTCATAAAGCATAGCATCAGAATCTTTAGAAATTATTAATTTAGGACAGGACCAGCCATTATCCGTCAGAATTGCACGCACGGTAAATCATCCCACCATTAAGAAAAAATAAAGAATCACATCTTATAATCAGCACAGACCGTGATAACCCCGTATGTGGTCACCGAAGGTAGGTGAAAACCCATATGTGACTTGGTCTAAGCCCAATACGTAATTGTGCTGCATTGGCTTTTCAGCGCAGATATGAATTATTTATCATAGGAGGAATCAACTTGAGGTTCAACAAGCGAATCATGGTTTTGTCTTTATTGGTCTTAATATTGTTGGGGTCTATTACCGGCTGCGGTCCTAAAATGGCCGAATCGGTTTCCGAATCTGCTACGACCGTGAATATTGAGACTGCCGGGCAGAGAGATATTTTTGGCAGTTCCAGCTATAGCGGCAGACTGAAGGCCGGCAGTGAAGCCGAGGTATTACCCAAGACCAATGCACGGGTACTAACCATCCGGGTAAAAGAAGGCCAGGCGGTAAGGGCGGGAGAGGTTTTAATGACTCTGGACAGCAGCAGCTTTCGCTCTTCATTAAAAGAAGCGGAAGCCAGGGTGGCTTCGACCCGAGCCTCCCAGGTCAATAACCAAGCCCAATTGGAAACAGCTCGAAAAGCATACGAACGCACCAAGAAGCTTTATGATGCGGGGGCGGCATCTCAATCTGATTTGGAGAATGCCGAGAATACATATAATTCCTTGCAGTCCGGTACGGTTGAGGCAGCCGTGGCGGAAGCGGAAGCGGCCTTGATGGCGGCTCAGGAGGCAGTGGACAATTGCAATATCACTGCACCGGTTTCCGGGACCGTTGGACGAATCGATGCTTACGTAGGCGACTTTGTTACGACGAATACTACTGTTGCGGTTATTTGTGAATCACGGCAAATGAATGCGGAAATATTGGTAGGCGAATCGGATATAGCAAAGATCAAGTTAAACAGCCAGGTAGATGTCTATGTGAGATCGGTAAGTCAGCATATTAGCGGTACCGTAACCGCGATAGCTTCAGTGTTGGCCTCCAACTCGGACATGTACCCGGTAACCATTACGATAGATAATGCCCAAGGGGCTATCAAATCCGGAATGTATGCGGAGGTCTCTCTAAATACCAGCAGTGCTAAACACGCGCTTTGCGTTCCATTGGCAGCCGTACTGCCCAGTGACGGGGTTAATATTGTGTATACGGTTGATAAGAAAAACCGGGCCAAGCGGGTGGAAGTTAATGCGGGGATCAGTGATCAGGCATATGTCCAGATCTTATCAGGCCTGAAGGCTGGTGATAAGGTGGTAACCCTGGGCAATACCCTGATCAGCGATGGGTCACTGCTGAAGACCAAGATCAAGGAAGGTAAATAGCAATGATGGAGAGAATCGCCAAATTTGCTGTCAATCGGCCGGCCAGTATCACCATATTGGCCCTGGCCATCGTTTTGCTGGGATTTTTCAACCTGTCGAAATTAGCTATTGATGAGATGCCGGAAATGGAAATGCCCATGATAACGGTAATAACCAGCTATCCGGGTGCCGGCCCGGAATCAGTGGAAAAGGAGATTACCAAGCCGCTGGAGTCGGCCCTGGCAAGCCTCAGCGATGTTGATGAAATCGAGTCCACTTCCAATGCCGGATCTTCCCTCATAATGATAACCTTTAATTATGGCATAGACATGGACCAGGCCGCTCTTAATATCAGGGATAAGGTAGGTTCAGTCCAAGCCGGTCTTCCCGACGATGCCGGGAGCCCGACCATCATGAAATTTGATTCAAATTCCATGCCGATTATACAGATTAGTTTATCCGGCGATAATATGTCACTGTCCAAGCTTCAGGGACTGGCCGAAGACAAGATCGAACCGCGCCTGGCCCGGATCGCTGAGGTTGCATCTGTTTCCATCAACGGCGGGAAAGACCGCGAGATACAGATTGAACTGGATGCCAACAAGATGGAGAACTACGGTATGACCCTGGCTAACATTGCCGCGGCTCTGAAGACCTGCAATATAGATATATCAGCCGGATCTTTGCGATACGGAGACCGCAAATATTATGTCCGTACGATACAGAAGTTCGAAAAGGTGTCCGCCATGGGCAGTATCCCTATCAAGACTTCCATCGGAGATGCCATTCATCTTAGGGATATTGCCTTCATCGAAGACACCACTGCTGATCAAACCATATATACTCGTTTAAATGGCCAAACCGCAGTGGGGATATCCTGTCAGAAGGAATCAGGTGCCAATACGGTTAATGCCTGCAACGCTGTCAAGGAAGAACTGAAAAAAATCAACCAGGAGATAGGCGGGAAGCTGCATTACGAGATCATTTCCGACCAGTCCAAGAACATTCAGGACTCCATTGATTCTACTAAACGAATGATATATGAGGGGGCAATATTAGCAGCTATCGTACTATTGCTGTTCCTGCGCAGGTGGCGGAGCACGGTAATAATATTCATTGCCATACCTCTGTCGCTGATTGCCACTTTTACCGGCATGTACTTCCTGGGTTATACAGTCAATGTAATAACCCTGGGCGGTCTGGCCATGGGCATCGGGCGAATAATCGATGATTCAATCGTAGTATATGAGAATATCCACCGCCACCGCAGCATGGGACTGCCGATGAAAGAAGCGGCTATCAATGCTACGAAGGAGGTAGGCGGTGCGGTGCTGGCATCTACGCTTACGTTGTTTGCGGTATTTTTACCTATGATGACCGTGGAAGGAATGGCCGGGATGATGTTCAAACCACTGGCGGCTACGATTTGCATAGCCATTGCCTGCTCCTTCGTGGTGGCCATAAGTGTCATCCCCATGCTGTCCTCGCGTTTTTTAAGTGACAAAGCAATAAGAGAGGCGAATGTCAAGCAGACCCAAAGTATTTTTTCCCGGGTTGTCTCCAGCTTTGGACATAGGATCGACAACCTGGGTGAGAAGTATAAGCTGGTCCTGATCTGGGCCCTGGATCATCGCAGCAAAGTGGTTATTTTTGTAACCGGTCTTATGTTAGTGTCACTATTAGCCATAAGTGTGGTAGGGGCGGAGTTTATCCCGGCTTCTGACTCCAACGAGATGTCCATCAGTATTGAAACCGATAAAGGCTCCTCACTGGAGGATACCGATGAGATAGTATCGCAGGTGGAAAAAATCCTGTTAAAGGTTCCGGAGATAAAGGATGTATATACCACGGTAGGCAGCAGTGGCGGATTTTTTTCCAGTAATAATGAGAATAAAGCCAGCATCACGGCCACACTTACGGATGAAAGAAAAGGCGGTCGCAGTACCGATCAGATCATGGAGGAGCTGCGGAAAACAGCCGCCGTAGTTTCTGGAGCCAGGATTGAAATAACCAAGAATACTACCATGGGCGGCATGACCGGCAGTGATATCAGTGTGGAGGTCAAGGGAGATGATCTGGGTACCTTGAAACAGATTGCAGGGAAGGTAACTGCTATGGTTAAGGGCGTTTCAGGTGCTCGCAACATCAGCAACTCCTTGGCTGATGGAGACCCGGAGGTCAAGGTGAATGTTGATCTGGCAAAGGCTGATATGTACGGTCTGACCCCGGTGGATATTGCCACCGAAGTGAAGAATGTTATGAACGGAGTGAATGCGGCCACTTTCACTGACAACGGCGATGATATAGATATTACACTAAAATATAAAGATACCGATCCGGATCTGTCATATCTGCGGGATCTTACTATTCTCAATACCAAAGGCGAAAGAATAAAATTATCTGATGTTGCGGCTTTTACGCTTGACCGAGCCCCGCTTAAGATAAATCGGGTGGATCAGGTGCGCCAGGTTACCATTACTGGTGATATCTATGGTCGGGATAACAACAGTGTTAATAAGGAAATCAGGGAAAAAACAGCAAAGATTACTCTGCCGGATGGGTATAGTATCAGCTTTGGCGGTGCCAACCAGCAGATGCAGGAGAGTTTCTCCGGCCTGTTTATGGCTTTGATCTTAGCGATTATCCTGGTTTACGTGGTAATGGTTGTGCAATACGAGTCCTTCTTTGATCCCTTTATTATTATGTTTACCATGCCCACTGCTATCATTGGGGCTATTCTATCATTGGCGGTAACCGGTCGGGCTTTAAGTGTTACTTCCTTTCTCGGTATAATTATGTTGATGGGAATTGTGGTAGCCAATGCCATAGTATTGATCGATTACCTGAAACAGCTCCGGGAGAGGGGCATGGAGAAGAACGAAGCCATTGTTGAAGCCGGTCGCGTAAGACTCAGACCGATACTGATGACCTCGATCAGTACCATGCTCGCTATGCTGCCGCTGGCACTGGGACTGGGCAGTGGGGGGACCACTATGGCGCCGATGGCTACTGTAGTAGTAGGCGGTCTGCTGGTCTCGACGGTACTTACCCTGGTTTTCGTGCCCGTGGTCTACAGTATCTTTGACGAATGGAGAGATATGGCTATCCGAAAATTTAAAGGGGAATCACTGACTATTGAAAATGAGGCATTAAGTAATTAAAGAAGTATAGCAGCTTTCGTCTGGCATCTGCCGAAAGGAGAGCTGCTTGGCCTGAAAGGAGGCAGCCATGCGTGTTTTAATAATCGAAGATGAAGAAAAGATAAGCGCCGCCATCGCCCATTCCCTTAAGCAAACCTCCTGCGAGGCAGACTGCTGTCCGGATGGTGATGAAGGATACATACTGGCTCAGAAGGATATCTACGACGTTATAGTGTTGGACCTTATGCTGCCAGGTAAGAACGGGCTTGATATAGTAAAAGACTTGCGAAGACATAAGATTGCTACCCCGATACTTATCCTGACCGCGCTTGGCTCGGTCGACGACCGAGTTTCCGGACTGGAACTGGGCGCGGACGATTATCTGATCAAGCCATTTTCCATGGTGGAATTGGTGGCACGGGTGAAGGCACTGTCACGTAGGGTACCATCGGTTTATATCAGTGAATCCATTGGTCTGGGTAATCTGAAGCTGGAGGCTGATAATCTTACCCTGACGATAGGCGGAGAGCCAATAAAACTAACCTACCGCGAAGCGCAGTTTATGGAGATGATGATGCGAAAACCGGGTATGGTCTTTACCCGCACCCAGATCATCGATCGAGTCTGGGGTTACGATAATGAAGTAAACGATAACAATATTGAGATCTATATTCACTATTTGAGGAAAAAGATCAGAAAAGCAGATCATTCTATTTCAACGGTGAGAGGGATCGGCTATACCCTGGAAAAGAGGTAATAATGTTTCAAGAACTGCGCAGTATGCGAAGGAAGTTAACCCTGTACTATGCACTGGTCCTGGTTTTGTTTACATCGATTATTACCAGCTTTGTTTTATATAACGTTTTTTATGCCAACGGATTTATGCTGGACCGGGAACTGAAGGTAAATTCCGCTCAGGTAAATGACCTCAGGACTATACCGGAATTAAAAGACATGGGCCCTAAACCTGATAAGGGGCACATACCGGATGAGGGGAAAAATGCCGATGCCATATTTAAGTTTTTTTTAAGGGATAAGAAGATGGAGATCATCCAGTCTTCGATTCACTACCCGGCGCTTTTTGACCAGAGCCGGGTACTGGCCAGGAAATCCTGGTCCAACCAGCAGGAACGCTGGGATACCATCCATGTGGATGGCGTTGAGTATCGGTTTTTCACCATACCCTTTCATAAGAGTGGTGAGAATGGAATTGTACAAACCTATTGCAACCTCACCATGCTGCAACAGTTTGGCAGCCGATTTATCTACTTGTTGATTGCAGTAGCCCTGGGGGTCATTCTTTTGGCCGCCTTAGTCGGCTGGTGGTTGGCCGGGCGGGCTATGGATCCGGTAAAACTGGCCTGGAAACGGCAAAAGGAATTTATCGCCGATGTTTCTCATGAGTTAAGAACGCCGCTCACCATAATACAAAGCAACCTGGATGTGGCAATAGCCGATGAAAACGGCAGCGTCCATGACAACATGATTTGGCTGCAAAATGCCTATAGCTCAACTGCCAGTATGGGCAAACTGGTTAATGATCTGTTGCTGCTGGCCCGGATTGATGCCAAAGACATTCGCTTTGAACCTAGTGACTTCGATTTATCCTGCTTGTTGATCGAACTCTCGAGTCAATTTGCGCCGATATTCCAGGCCAAGAATATCAACTTTTCTTTGGATATAGAGGACCAGGTTAGAATGTACGGCGATCCGGTTAGAATGAGACAAACGGTTAGTATTTTTCTTGATAATGCTACTCAATATACGCTGGATGGCGGAAGCGTCAGCCTTGGAATGAAGAAAGCGGCACATTTTATAGAAATCGTGATCGCCGACAGCGGCATTGGGTTTGCGGACTCGGAAAAGGATAAGATATTTAACAGATTCTACCGGGTAGACAAAGCCAGGTCGCGAAAACAGGGGGGGACCGGATTGGGACTTGCCATCGCCGCCTGGATAATAGAGCAACATAAAGGGCGCATCGAAGTGTCCAGTAAGGACGGCGAAGGCAGCACTTTCCGGGTATTGCTTCCATTATCATAAACGCTATTAAGGAGTATGTTAGGTATGCAACATTTATTAGAAGCAGATCAAAAAAGTATAGGCAAACAGATGTGGCAGTTTTCCTGGCCGACGATCGTAGCGATGTTGTGCAGTGCCTTGTATAACATAATAGATCGGGCTTTTGTAGGTCGTGGGGTTGGTTCTCTGGCGATAGCGGCAACTACCGTTGCCTTCCCCATAATGATGATTTTATTTTCGGTGTCTCTGCTAATAGGAATTGGGGCTACGGCCCTAATTTCTATTCGCCTCGGTGAACAGAAGAAGGAAGAAGCCGAAGTAATAGCCGGTAACGCAACCTTGTGGTTAATAGTGTTCCCCTTGATCATATCCGTTCTGTACCTGGCATTTCCCCGACCGATTCTGATCCTGTTCGGGGCCAGTCCGGAGGTCCTGCCTTATGCTCGTGATTTCATGCAAATAATTATGCTGGGATCAGTATTCGGCAGCCTAAGTTTCGGGATGAACAATTTTATACGCGCTGAGGGCAGCCCCATTATGGCTATGTCGACCCAGGTTTTGGGAGCCCTGATTAACGGGATTTTAAACTACATCTTCATTTTTAAACTGGGATTGGGCATAAAGGGCTCCGCTTTGGCCACGGTTGCCGGCCAAATATTCTCCGCTTTCTGGATCTTGGCCTACTATTGGACTGGCCGGAGCCATATCAGGTTGAGGCTGAAAAACATGCTACCCCAAAGCGCAATTTTTTTCAGTATTATTGCCATTGGCTTTGCCCCGTTTGTACTGGAACTGGCCAATTGTTTTCAGCAGGCGCTTTTAAATAAAACGGTGGCGGCTTACAGCGGCGACCTGGCCTTGTCGGCGGTAGGCATCTTAATCAGCGTGCTTACTCTGATATTAATGCTCATCATTGGTATCAGTCAGGGCGCTCAACCGCTTATCGGGTTTAATTACGGCGCCCGGAATTATGATCGGGTAAAAGCGGTCCTGACTAGAGGCATAATAGCCGCCAGCGTTGTTTCCATGGCCGGGTATCTGGCTATTCAAATCTGGCCCACCCCAATCGTTGGTATCTTCAGCGGAAGGAACACGGAGCTAACCGGACTAACTTCACACGCAATGGTCGTATTCTTTGGCATGCTATTTATAATAGGATTTCAAGTAATGGGCTCTCAGTACTTCCAGGCGGTGGGCAAGGCTCCGCAGGCCGCTGTACTTACACTATCGCGGCAGGTTTTGCTGTTTATCCCGCTGCTCTTAATCCTTCCACATTTTTGGGGGATTGAGGGAGTCTGGAGAACCGCTCCCATTGCCGATGGCCTGTCATGCTTGTTAACCGCAGGGTTCATTATTTATGAAGTTAAACACATGCCGGATACACAACCTTTAGCCACCGGAGCTCTAGAGCAAGTATGATAGTTTCAACTATAGGTATGGTGAGATGAATTATAGATACTCCTACCGAGATTTCCCATGCTTACCCTCCCTTAACTGCTATCCATTTCTGCAGGTCTGGCTTCTGCATACCGATTCCTATCCGGGGAAAGATATAGCAAATTGGGCATTAAATTATTTACGTGGCAATTATATAAAAGAATATTGAACTCCTTTGAAAGGTTGATTTCGAATGTTCAGGTTGCTGTCAAAAAAAATGCGCCGTTGGAGGACATCAAGCAGCGATAATCAAACCCAAGCAAAACAAAATGGTTCCATAAGATACCTTTCTAAGAACCTGGATGGGAACCTTCACATTCTGAGAGAGGAACTTGGTCAAAGCAGTGATGTAATCATTCGTGATATGAAGATTAGCTCAAATTCGAACGTTGATGCAGCCGTTATTTATATTGATGGTTTGGTCGATAGGAATCTGGTAAATCACGACATCTTGCAGCCATTGATGTTTAACCTGCAAGTGATTAAGGATAATATTAACCAAAAACACTCTAGCCTAATCGATTTTATTAAATCAAGTGTGTTAACTGTAGGGCAAATAAGTGGTACAGAGGATATTGACAAGGTTATTTCCAACGTACTAAAAGGTCAAACTGCTATCTTGTTAGAAGGTGTTACCCAAGCACTGCTTATCGACACTAAGGGCTGGGAAACACGAAATATCGAGGAGCCCACCAACGAGGTGTCAATTCGGGGCCCCAAAGATAGTTTTACTGAAACCCTGCGAACCAACACAGCTTTACTGCGGCGAAAGATCCGCGATCCGCGTTTAACGTTTCAAAGCTTGCAAATTGGGGAACGGTCAAAAACGGATGTTGCAGTTGCTTATATCAAGGGCATCACCCCGGATCATCTCATCTCAGAAATCAATCAAAGGTTAAAACGAATAGATACCGACGCCATTCTGGATGTTGGCTATATAGAACAATTTATTGAAGATAGTCCAGCATCCTTATTTCCCACCGTCGGTATTACTCAAAGACCGGATGTGCTGGCTGCTAAAATATTGGAAGGTCGAGCCGCCATATTGGTTGATGGCTCCCCGATGGCCCTGACCATGCCCTTTTTATTTATTGAAGGGTTCCAAAACCCGGATGATTATTACGCCCGTCCATTTTTTGCCTCAGCCATACGGTGGCTTCGATTACTGGGTTTTATACTTAGTATCTATTTACCAGGTATTTTTGTTTCATTAACAGCTTTTCACCCGGAATTATTTCCGACCCAATTGCTGGTTTCGGTGGCGGCAGCCCGGGAAGGACTTCCTTTCCCAGTTGCAATAGAGGCCCTATTAATGCTGAGTCTGTTTGAAATCCTGCGGGAGGCGGGTCTCAGGATGCCCCGATCACTCGGCCAGGCAGTCAGTATTGTGGGCGCCCTGGTAATCGGGCAGGCGGCAGTATCAGCTGGGTTAGTAGGGGCACCCATGGTAATAGTGGTCGCAGCCACGGCTATTGCTTCTTTTTTAGTCGTTCCCTATGCTGACGCCGGAGCCTTGTTGCGCTTTGCAATGACGATAGTGGCAGGTTTTCTGGGCCTATTCGGCATGGTTATTATTCAGCTTGAGATACTCAGCTATCTGGCCGCTCTACGTTCGCTGGGGGTACCCTATTTATCTCCCGTAGCACCACTCAACATTCGCGGCTTGAAAGATACTCTTATACGGGCACCCTTATGGGCAATGGACAGCCGTCCCGCATCTTTAGAATCACCCGATATGAGGCGACAATCACCCGGCCAAATGCCCCGGGTTCCCAAAGCCAAGCCGAGTAAGAGGGAAGGCCAATGAAGAGGGAAAAGCGAATTAAAATTTATGTGGCTATGGTATTAATCATTATGCCAATATTCTTATCCGGGTGTTGGGATAGCCATGAGTTGAATAAATTATCAATCGTGTCTGGCCTGGGTTGGGATATCGATCCGGATACCGGAGAAGTTACGCTGACCTATCAATCCATTATTCCCAGCGAGATAAAAAGTTCTTCCAGCAGCTATGGAGGCGGGGAGCCAAAAGGGGGCAGTCCGCTTCGTACTATTAAATTGGACCAGGACACGGGTTCATCTCCGTATGATGTCTTAAGCCGCTACGCCCAGCATGCCAGTCGTATCCCATTTTATCAGCATACCCAGGTTTATGTCTTCGGCAAGGAGGGGGTACAACGAGGAATATATCCATTCCTTGATACACAGGCCAGGAATCCGGTATCCCGCCCCAACGCCTTGATGGTAGTTTCAGCAGAGAAAAAAGCCAGTGATATTCTGGAAATCCAGGATGGCCTGGAAAACATTCAGGCATTCGGAATGGCGGCGGTGATCAAATTGTCCGCAACTTTCTCTAAATATCCGGCGGTCACCGTCTTACAATTTCAAAACCGGCTATTGAGTAAGACCACTGCTCCCATTGCCCCGATGGTAGGTATATTTGAGGAAACTGGTCCTGAAGGGGAAAAAAGCCGGAAAATTCGTGTTATCGGAACAGCGGTATTTAAAGGCGATCGGATGATAGGACAACTGAATGAACGCGAATCAAGTGGTCTTCTGTGGGCCATTAACAAGATCAAAATAGGATTTGTGATGATTCCGGAAGCGAGCCTGGAAATTGTTACGGCAAAAAGTAAAATCGTTCCTGAACTGCAGGGTGATCAAGTAAAAATTACTATTGAAATAGATGAAGAGTCAAACCTGGTGGAATATAAAGGCCATCAGGATATGAACTCTGACATCGTACAAGAATTAGAAAAGGGCCAGGCTAAAGAGATTGAAAGTCAAGTAAGGGCCGCAGTCGATAAGTCCTTTGCGCTAGATGCAGATGTTTTTGGGTTGGGGGATGCGGTTCATCGTAAATACAAAAAGGAATGGAAAGACCTAAAACCGAAGTGGGATGATATTTATCCCCGTATTGAAGTTGTGGTAAAGGTAAAAACGCATTTAAATGAAATCGGGGATGTCAATAAAGCATTAATTAAGGATTAAGGAATAAGCAGGAGTATGATCAATGTTTTTGGAGAAAGGTAGAATATCCAATTTCCAACTAAGCGTTTTAATAATAGGGTTTGTTTTCGGTTCTTCCGTCATTAGTTCTCCTGGTGGTGAAGGCGCCGGGCATGATGCCTGGATTGCATGTACTTTAGGATTGGTGGAAGGTTTACTTATTGCCTGGATATTCACTGCCCTGACCAAACAATTTAAAGATAAGACGATTATGGAAATAAATTCTCTGGTCTACGGAAAGATTTTGGGCAAGTGCATATCCCTTCTATTCATCTGGTATCTGTTTCACTTGAGCGCATTGGTTTTGACCAATTATGGCCAGTTTTTCAAATTGGAAATATACCCCGCTACTCCGAAAACACTTGAGCTTCTTTTACTTATGCTGGTGTGTGCCTCGACCGTAGGCAGAGGTATCGAAGTATTAGCCAGATTATGCTTAATTTTAGTGCCGCTTACCATTTTGGTTGTATTTGCAGATACGTTTTTACTAATTCCGCATATGGACCTCAATAACTTGATGCCTGTTTTGGATGTGCCCATCGGAAAATTATTATTGGCAAGTCATGGGGCAGCCAGCTTTCCCTTTGCTGAAACAGTGGCATTTTTAATGGTGCTGGCTTTTGTTAATAAACCGGGAAAAGTGCCTGCTGCCGTTTCCAGGGGCCTGCTAATAGCGGGATTTATCCTAATTATGGTGGTAGCCCGCAATGCTGCGGCGTTGGGGCAAATGGCAGTAGTTACCAATTATCCAACCTACCTCGTAGCGCAGGTTATCGACGTCGGTGATATCCTCACCCGTTTAGAGGTTGCGGTTGCCATAAACTTAATCACCATGGGCTTTATCAAAATCTCAGTTCTGTATTATGGAACGGTTTTGGGCCTGGCTCAGGTTTTTAATCTGCGCAGCTATCGCCCGATAATTCTTCCGGTAGGGATCCTTATGGTAATTTTGGCCCTAACTAATGTAGGAAATACCTTGGAAATGTTAAACTTTGCCAAAAAGGGCTATCCTATCTATGCAATTCCTTTTCAAATAGGAATTCCGCTTATTACGTTGGTCGTAGCCAAATTAAGAAGATTGCCTCAAAAAGGAGAGTTAGACGCATGATAATTCTTTTGTTGATCGGATTCGCCTTCGTTGCCATATGGGAACTCCCGGGTCTGGTGCGAAACGGCTGGTGGAGGGAATTAATCCTTTTATGGCTTTATGGTCGGCAGGCTTTATGCTTAGTGTAATGATATCCATGGGAATCACATTGCCTCCCATATCAACGATCATTAACAAATCTGTTACCGGAATGTTCGGATTGTGAGGACAGTAACAGGAGGTCTAAAGAGCGGCCGCTTCTATATTGTGGATTTGGCAAGCCTGCTCCGCCATCACCCGCCAAATGATCCTCCAACGATCCTGGTGGTGTGAACGATATCTGAAAAGCAAAAACTACCCCTTAAACAAAACCATTATTACCAACTGCAGTATGGCAGCGGTGATCGCCAGGGGTGGGATAACGGCAGATCATAATGCTGGATCTTAATCTATACCTTGAAGCGAATAGATTAATTACATAGCCGCCAGAAGGATTTGGCGGCTTATATCCAGGGTAACAGTTCTCTTTTCGGATAAAGTCGTTTGGCCATGTTTCTCCAGAGCCAACACAACGCCTGCAATATCTGTATCGGATATATCGTAATCTGCCAGATGGGTCTTGACACCAAGGCTTTCGAAGAACTTCCTGGTTTTGGTGATCGCCTCTTCAATTCGGAGGTCTTCGCTGCCTTCAGAGATTTTCCATACTCGCTCGGCATACTGCAGCAGTTTGGCACGTTTTTGCTCTTTCAGAACCATTAGGACCGAAGGCAAAAGAACGGCTAGAGTTCTGCCATGATCGATATGAAAGAGTGCGGTCACTTCATGTCCGATCATGTGACTGGTCCAATCCTGGGGAACCCCGGCACCAATCAAGCCGTTTAAGGCCATCGTCGCACACCACACCAGATTGGCTCTGGCATCATAGTCTTCCGGTTCATCAATGGTCTTTCTGCCGATTTCAATCAGGGTCTGCAAAATGCCTTCGGCGGTACGATCCTGGAAACCGGCATTCACCGGATAGGTAAGGTATTGTTCCGTAGTGTGGACGAATGTATCTACAATGCCGTTGGCAATCTGATGGGCGGGTAATGAATAGGTCAATGTCGGGTCCAGGAAAGAGAATTCAGGAAATACGGCCATGCAGGAGAATACGAATTTCCCTTGATTATGAGTGATAACACCGCTGAAGTTCATTTCTGAGCCAGAAGCCGGCAGTGTAACCACGGTCCCCAGCCGGATAGCTTTCCTTGCTTGAATTGGCCGGTGTCCGAAAAATAGGAGGTCTTCTTCTTTTCCCTGATCCCAGGGGGCCGCAAGGGCGATGAACTTGGCACTATCCATCACCGAACCGCCACCTACCGCGATCAAGAAATCGATATTGTCCTGTCTGACCACCTCAACCGCTTTCATCAAGGTATTGAATTGCGGGTTGGGCTCGATCCCGCCAAATTCGAAAACCGTACGTTCACCCAGTCCATTCAGCGCCTTTTGCAGGGTTCCCGTACTTTTTGCGCTGCCGCCACCGTATAAAACCAATACACGGGCGTCTTTAGGTACTAGTTTGTCCAGTTCGTTAAGGCGGTCTTTGCCAAAAACAATATGGGTGGGGTTGTAAAAATCAAATTTGTTCATCGGATTAACTCCATTTCATGAGTTATTTTTGTTGAAGCATCGGCTTCACTGGATTAGACTAAGTTTACAGGTTAGAGTTAACTCTAAGTCAAGCGTTTTTGCTGGTTAAAAATTATCAGATTGCTTCAGGAGGATGAAACGTGAGATATTCGATCAAGCAGGCTGCCGCTAAGTTTGGCATAACCGAACACACCATCAGGTATTATGATAAAGAGGGACTGTTGCCGTTTCTAAAACGCAGAGAATCCGGGATAAGATCTTTTTCAAAAAATGACATGGATTGGCTGCAGCTTATTTGCTGCCTGAAAAACACCGGTATGCAGATCAAACAGATCAAGCAGTACATCGATTGGTGTGTTCAAGGCAATGAAACAGTAGAGATTCGGCGGCAGATGTTCATAAGGCATCGGGAGGACGTGCTGAACCAGATTGCCGACCTCCAGAAGTATCTGGAAACTATCAACTATAAAATCAAATACTATGATGAACGCTGCTGTACGGTTCCCGTTCTTCAGGAACCAGAGGATGAAGAATAATAACGGGGCGCTGTTTCACGATATGTTTAAACCAATAATAAATGATGCGCGGAGTCGCCCGAGAGTAGCCGAAATAGGTGAAAATACCTGCGAATAGATGCGACTAGCTGCATAACTCGACAAATGCAGCTAGTCAAAAATCCATAATAGGTAAGCATAAATGACATTACATGAGAATAGGTGAGAGATGGTTTACGCGATTGGAAATCGAGTAGGGTGTGAATAACGCCCTCGCGAGTTCCGACGGCCACGGATGGCCTAGTATCGCGAGCGCCAGGACGGCGCAGGAGCGATGCGACGGCCACGGATGGCCTAGTATCGCGAGCGCCAGGACGGCGCAGGAGCGATGCGACGGCCACGGATGGCCTAGTATCGCGGGCGCCAGGATGGCGCAGGAGAGATGCGACGGCCACGGATGGCCTAGTATCGCGAGCGCCAGGACGGCGCAGGAGCGATGGAATCCCGCCCTCTCCGCCATTATAGATGATTAGACTTCAAACATTATGTTTGGAGTTTTTTTGCGCCTGGGTCCCAAGCCGGTCGAAAGTGAAGAATAGGACGTCGTCAAAATCGCCTTGACAAGTAGATAATAATTCCATAACATAGATGAATGAATATTCACTCATAATGGGGGGTGAAGATAATGTCTCGCATAACTGACTCTACGAAAATTGAGAAGATCAAAAGGGCGATCATGGAGATCATGTGTGAGCATGGCTATAAAGATATTTCAATTGCAATGATAAGTGAAAAAGCCGGGGTCTCCACTGGCTACCTGTATCGTTACTACAGCGGCAAGGACGAACTTATCCAGGATATTATCGAAACCAATATGTACGAAATAAAGGATCGAATTCTCATTAACAGTCAGGCCAATAAAACTGTTTATGAATATTTATATAATATCATTGACGGAATTTTTGACTTGGTTAACACTGACCACGTTACGGGGAAATTTATAGCCAAGCAGGTCCTGGAAATCAACCACCCCGAATGGATGCAAGATAAAAAGGATATTGAAATCAATAATTCGATCGGTGATATCTTACTTCTGGGGAAGGAAACCGGTGAGATCGACAGCAAATATGATCGGAACGATATAGAAGTGCTGTTTTTTACCCTGCCTTTTCGCTATATATTGCTTGAAATGACCAAAGACGAGGCTAAAAAGTTCACAAAAGAGGAGGTTGCTAAATTATCTGAAATGTGCATGAAAGCTATAAAGTAATTTTTTTTCAACCATAATGAATGAACGTTCATTCACATATGAACATGAGTGGGGGGAGAGGCATGAAGAAGTATATTTCTTTATTGGTAATAATTCTAATTTTGCTAGGGGCGGCGGGGTGTTCCAAAACCGGGACAGAGGCTTCCAACGAACAGATAAGGGCAGTCAAAGTACAAAGAGTCGAGACCAGTGAAAAGCCGGTCAAATTAAACTACATTGGAACATTGGATGCCAAGGAAACCATCGGCTATAGTTTCAAAACCGCCGGGCAGATCAGCCATGTGTATGTAGAAAAGGGAGAACGGGTAAAGCGGGGGGACCGGCTGGCCGAATTGAAACAAGGTGATCTGGACTTTCAGGCCGAGACGGCCCGCTTAACTATGATCAAAGCCGAGGACTCTGCTTCCTATTTACGAGCCAATTTAGAGAGAACCCAGGCTCTATACCAGGAGGGGGCTGTTTCCACGGATCAATATGAACAACTTAAGCTGCAGGCAAACATAGCAGAGAACAGTTTTATGGCAGCTAAAGCCAATTATGAATATCAAACATCCCTGCAGCAGGATGCAACGATCCGCGCGGAACAAGATGGCATAGTAGCCGCGATAGTCAGCGATGAAAACGAGCGGGTAAGCCCCTATGTCCCGGTTATTCAGGTACGCAGTATCGAAGAAGTGATCAAGATCGGGATTCCCCAGCAGGACCTGGAGCACAGTAAGGTAGGTTCACCGGCGGAGATCGATATCGATAGCAAAAAGGCAGCCGGGCGCATAACCAGTCTGGCGGAAGCACCGGATGCGGCGACGCGAACCTATGAGGCCCAAGTAGCGGTGAAAGGCGGCGATTTCAAGATCGGTTCCATTGCCCGGGTGGCCATCGATATCGGCGGGGACGAGGGCATTTGGATCCCCCTCGCGGCGGTTTTGTCGGATGGCGGTGAGGATTATGTATATACCATAAAAGATAAGCATGCCATCAAGCGGACTCTTGAGATCATCAATCAAGCGGAAAACAAGGTCAAGGTAGCAAATATCAAACCAGGCGAATATGTGGCGGTAAGCGGTATGAAGAACCTGGACGATGGAGCGCGGATCAAGCTGGTGAAGTAGGAGGCTAAGACATGAATCGATTAATTTTAAAGGCCATCCAAAACGGCAAGATCGTGCTGTTTTTAACCATCGTCATTGCGGCAGTCGGGGTGTATACCTATTATCTGCTGCCCAAACAGGAAAGCCCGGATGTCTCGGCGCCGGTGGCCATGATCATCACCCAGTATCCCGGTGCCGCCGCCAGTGATGTAAAGGATCTGGTGACCAAGAAAATTGAAGACAAGATGGTGGAACTGGACGGCTACGACAAATGCAACGGCATATCCAAGGAAAGCGTATCCATCGTCGCGGTCGAGTTCGAGTTTACTAATGAGATCGATCCCGACAAGGCCATGCAGGATGTCCGCAACGCGGTAGCCGATGTGCAGAATGAGCTGCCCTCGGGCTGTCTGCCCAGTCAGGTCAATACCAACCTTACCGATACCGCTGGAATAGTTATCAGCTTATCGGGCCAGGATTATTCCTATGAACAGCTGGCTTCCTTCGGCGAATTATTCAAAGACAAGCTGGCTGATATAAATGGTGTATCGCGTTTTGAAATAGCCGGCGACCTGAATAAAGAAGTCAAGGTAGATATAGATACGGCGAAACTGAACCAGTTAGGGCTCTCCATCGCCGACGTCTGCAGCATCCTGGCCGCCCAGAACATCGAGATCCCCTCCGGCAGTATCGATTATGCTGACGGCAAGCTTACCGTGTCCACCCCGGGTATCTATAAGTCAGTGGAAGACATCCGCCGCACTATCCTGATCGTGTCCCCGACCACTGGTATTGTAACCCGGCTGGGTGATATTGCCGAAGTACGTATGGGGACCGAAGAAGGGGTCCAAAAATACAAACAAAATGCGCAAAATGCGGTACTGCTGACCGGCTATTTCAAATCCAGTGAAAATGTGGTTATCATCGGCAAGGATGTGCGCAAGGCCATCAATGAGGTGAAAACCCAGCTCCCCAAGAACCTGACGGTGGAGGAGATCGTCTATCAGCCGGATGAGGTAAGCAAATCGACCAATCAATTTATGCTGCATCTGATAATTGGCATACTGCTGGTTATCCTGGTGGTGTTTATTGGCATGGGGCTGCGCAATGCCCTGGTGGTTTCAACTGCCATACCCGTTTCCATCCTGATCACCTTCGGCGTGATGTATGTGATGAAAATTCCCATCCATCAGATTTCCCTGACCGCCTTGATTGTGGCCCTGGGTATCCTGGTGGATAACGCCATTGTGGTGGTTGATACTATTCAAACCAATCTGAATAATGGTGAGGGACGGGTCAATGCCAGCTACCATGGCGCCAAACGCTGCATCATTCCTATCTTCACCGCGACTTTGATCATTGTAGCGGCGTTCTCGCCATTATTGGGCATGCCAGGACCGGCCGGAAGATTCTTTATTTCAATACCAGTGGTCTTGATCACCTCCATCGTGGCCTCTTACCTGGTGGCGATGTTTGTTACACCAGTCATGACTTCCCTGGTGGGCAGGCCGGAAGACCTGGAGAAGTCGGAGGCTAGCCGGCTGCGGCAGTTCTTTGATAAAATGCTGGATTATGGACTAAAGTATAAGAAAACCACGGTGCTGGGGACTTTTGGCCTGCTGATCATCATCGTGGCGCTGCTGATGCCGCGCTTACCGGTGGAATTCTTCCCCTATGCCAACAAGGACCTGTTCACTATCGATATCAGTTCAGAGAAGGCGGGAAATATTGAGGCTACCGAGGCTTTAGCCGATCAAGTAACCAGACTATTGGCCCGGCAGCCCGAAATCACCTGTACCACCGAAGCGATTGGTAATGGGATGCCGAAGTTTTACATTGCCATGCTGCCCAGTTCACCCTCCAATGACTTTGCCCAGGTAGTCTGTAAATACGATCTGGAGGCCGGAAAAGAGCGGAGGTTTAAGGACAATGTGGAGATGGGTGACTATTTTCAGAAGCTATTGGATCAAAATATCGCCGGCGGCAGCTGCAAGGTAAAATTATTGGCGATCGCCAAACCGGCCGATGCCAAAGTAATCCTGAAGGTATCGGGCAAGAATCTGGAACAGATAAGTGCAGTGAGCAACCGCCTAAAGCAAGCTATCAAGAAAGTGCCAGGCACCACCAATGTACGGGATGACATGCCAGGCAAGACCTACCAGTTGGAAGTGAAGGTGGATGAGAACAAGGCCAGCAGTCTCGGCATCACCAAGTATGACGTGCAGCAGCAGATCAATATTTCCCTGTACGGCAGCGCGGCTTCGGTTTTCCGCCGCAACGGGGAAGAGTATGTGGTGCGGGTCAAGAGCGATATCGATAATGTGGCCATGCTGGAAAACCTGAAGATAAAATCCTCACTGAGCGGGCAAAAGGTGCCCCTGAACGAGTTTGCCACGGTCGGGGTAAGCAGCAAGACCGATACCATCAAGACCTATCAAAGGAAGCAGACCATATCCGTACTGGTCGATCTGCTGCCAGGCTATAATGCCACCAATATCGAAAACGCGATTGAGGCGAACGTTTTACCGCAGGTGGACACGACGGGTACTAGCATAAAGTTCGAGGGGGAACGGGAAGACGTCAAACAGAACTTCGGCGCGGTAGGGGTGTTATTCGGGATTGCCTTATTCATGATATATGTGATCTTGTTCGTTCAGTTCAAATCATTCATCAAGCCGGGGGTGATACTGCTTACCGTACCCTTGTCCCTGATTGGATCGCTGACCGGTTTGTTTATTCTGGGACAACCGTTTTCCATGACCGCCTTTTTGGGTATTATTGCCTTGGTCGGACTGGTGGTCAAGAACGGCATCCTGTTGATTGATTATATCGAAGATGCCCGCAGCCAGGGCAAGAGTATCGATGATGCCTGCATAGACGGTGTTGAAAAGCGTTACAACGCAATAATTCTCAGCGCACTCACGGTTATTCTAGCGCTCATCCCCCTGGCGGTTTCCGGTAATTCGCTGTTTGCCCCCATGGCCATATCACTGATGTTCGGTTTGGCAGCCTCCACCTTCCTGACCATGGTGGTTATCCCGGTGGTATACAGTATGATCGAAACCGCGCTGGCCCGGAGAAAGATCGAAGAAGTGGAAGAATTCGTGATAGGCGAATAAGTGATTGACTATCGGCCAGGTGATTTTTGACGAGGAGGCTCACAGACCCATACAGTATGATCTTATTCGTGCAATTCTATAAACAACTAATATCCAAACTAAAAGGAAGAGTCGCTAAGGAGTCGCCGAAATAGGTGAAACTACCTGCAAATAGCTGTGAATACATATGAACACGTAAAAATAGATGAAAATACTTGGTATAACCTAGATCTGAAACATATGAAAAATGCCAGTATATCATCATTTCTGGGTCTATTGCATATTCACAAAGGTTACTCGACTTTGAGTAACCCGGCTTTAAAGTTGGTCCTGCAGATGAACTAGCTCAAGGCAATCTTTCAACGTAAAGTTTGATGTACAGATAGATCAAATTATCCACATTTAGAAAAGCCACAGTGACGGCAGATCACACAACCACTTTCGTGATTAACCGGCATGCCACATTCTGGACAAGCCTGATCGATGGCTACACCAGTATAGACCTTTTTCGTTAGTCCATTTACCGGTATATTGTTCATACGTTCACCAGATTTTTCTGCTGCACCGGAAAATTTGCGTAAAGTCTGGGAAAGGTCGGAGGCTTCTTTTTCAGATCCCGGTACGGAAAAAAGCTGTTCCTGGTCGTTTGAACCCACATCCCGGTATTTCCTTATGACTTTTGATATGGCATCCGGACATGAGGTAACGTTGACTCCCTCACGGCGTACACAAGCGGGACATCGAATCCCGCGCATTTGCTCAATAATTGAATCAACGGCGAGACCGGATCTTAGTGCAACGGATATTAACCGTGCGGTTGCTTCCGACTGTGAAGCACATCCTCCGGCACGTCCCGTATTGGTGAAGACTTCGCAGATGCCCTGTTCATCAGCATTAACACTCACATAGAGATTGCCACACCCGATTTTTATCTTTTCCGTCACACCAACCGTTACTGCCGGGCGGGGACGCGGTGTGATAGTGTGAGTTGCCAGCGATTCTCCAGGCGTTTGTTCTGGCTTCTGGCTGGCACGACTGGTACCTGCTGAGAGCACTTGCTCATCCCGGCTTCCGTCCCGATAGACCGTAAGTCCTTTACAGCCCAATTTATAAGCCAACCGGTAAGCCGCCGCAATGTCTTCGCGGCTGGCTGAATTTCTAAAGTTGATAGTTTTCGATACGGCATTATCAGTATACTTCTGGAAAGCTGCCTGAATGCGTATATGCCATTCCGGGTCGATTTCTTGGGCAGTGATGAAAACTTCTTGTACCCAATGAGGCACCTCGGCTAACTCGAGTACAGAGCCAGTCTTGCCGATCTTCTCCATCAAAGCAGGTGAGAAAAAGCCACAGGTTTTGGCATAGCTCTCAAACAAGGGATTTACCTCGACAAAAGAAGTTCCATCCATGACATTCTTGGTATAGGCAACTGCAAAAATGGGCTCAACCCCGCTGGAGGCTCCGCAGATCATAGAAATGGTTCCGGTCGGAGCAATGGTGGTGATAGTTGCATTACGTAGCTTTCTTACACCGTCATAGATTGATCCCGGGAAATTGGGAAAGGTACCTCGTTCACTTGCCAATCGTTCTGATTCTAAGCGTCCCTCGGTTTGGATGAAGTTCATTACCCTTTCCGCATAATTGACGGCTTCTTCCGAAGCATATGACATCTGCAACTGGATCAGCATGTCCGCAAATCCCATGACTCCCAAGCCGATTTTCCGATTTCCCTTGGCCATTTCCTCAATAATCTCCAGCGGATACTGATTGGCATCGATCACATCATCCAGGAAGCGTACGGCCAGACGAGTTACTTTAGATAATCGATCCCAATCGATCAGGGTTTTGCCTTCACCTTCCGTTACCATTAGTTTTAGGTTGATAGAGCCGAGATTGCAGGCTTCATTTGGCAGCAGAGGCTGTTCCCCGCAAGGATTGGTGGCTTCTATTTCGCCCAGTTCAGGCGTGGGATTATCGTCGTTTAAGCGGTCCAGAAATACCAGACCGGGTTCTCCATTGCGCCAGGCATGATCAACAATTTGGTTAAACACATCGGCTGCTGATAATTGGCCTACGGCTATTTTCGTATGGGGGTCAATCAGGTCGTAACTGCCCTGTACGCTCAACGCATCCATAAACTCTCTGGTAATGCCGACTGAGATATTAAAATTAGTGATCTGCTGGTTATCTTCCTTGCAGTGAATAAACTCCAGGATATCCGGGTGATCAACCCGCAGAATTCCCATATTAGCTCCGCGCCTGGTGCCTCCCTGCTTCACCGCCTCAGTCGCTGAATTAAACACCTTCATAAAGCTGACTGGCCCGGAGGCTACGCCACCAGTAGAACGGACCGCGCTGTTGGTTGGCCTTAAACGGGAAAAGCTAAAACCGGTGCCGCCTCCGGACTTGTGGATCATAGCTGCATACTTGATGGCATCAAAAATATCTTCCATACTGTCTTCTACAGGAAGAACAAAACAAGCGCTTAATTGTCCCAAATCTCTTCCGGCATTCATAAGCGTAGGAGAGTTGGGCATAAATTCGAGGCTAGCCATCATATCATAGAATTTTTTGGCTAATTCCTTGATCTCTTCCTGCGTCTTTCCGTATTGTTGCTCAACATCTGCGATAAATCTGGCTACTCGGTAAAACATATCTTCGGGTGTTTCTGCCACCCTATCGTCAACCTTGATTAGGTATCGATTGTCCAAAACGATTTTTGCTGTCGAAGACAAGTTTACTTTGGGCCAAGCCATAGGAGCCTTTTCCTCAAACTTCAAAAATAAAACCCACTTTCTTTGCAAGATCAGCATTTCAAAAATTGAAAGTATGCATGTAAAATACAATATGTAGTAGTGGTAAATTATATCAACACAATATGTTGTACGTCAATAGAAGCAGGGGATAATATAGATTAGTACATCCTTATAATACCTGTGACATGCATAGATCAGAATTATTTGAATTCAATGTATTTGACACAGGCTTAAAAAGAATTATAATGTATATCAATAGATGACATGTCATGTAATGTTTTAGGGGGCTAATCATTGGATCAAGTTACTGATTTCTTATGCTTTAAACTCGGGACAGCCGTCCGCAAAATAGTTAAATATTATAATAATGTTTATTTAGAATATGGTGTAACCGTGGCGCAATCTTTTATTCTCCTCTCCTTATTGGAAGAAGATGGCCAGAATATAAAAACTCTGGCTGAGAGGTTGAGCTTGGATAGTTCAGCTGTTACTGGGTTGGTTGATAGATTGGAAAAAGAAAAGCTAGTCAGGAGATCGGTTGACATCGAGGACAGACGGGCGTTTCAAATATTTCTGACTGAAAACGGGCGGGGGGTTTCTGAAGCTATACTTCCAATAGCCAGGCAAGTTAATGATCATTTAAGAAATGGGATAAATTCTGATATGCAGGTTATTTTGGAGGACTATTTGGATAATATCGATAGATATCTGAAGTAGGTCCTTTTTTTTCACCAATTACATGACATATCATATAAAGATATGTCATGTATATTGCGGGAGGGAGGGGAGTGGGGAGGTATCACAATAACACAGTAATGACTACGAAGAGCTATTGTGGTTGATCCGACCTTAAAACCGTTTACCCAGCCACTGCTTGTGTAAGCTCCATGATAATTAATATAGCCGGGTTGATTACTACCGGGAGGAAGACGATTCTGGGTAAATCAGTTTTAAGTTAAAGGGGGAATATTGATGGACAAAATGTTTACAAGGACAGAGATAAACGGTATGGATCTATCCAACCGATTCGTCCGGTCGGCAACCTGGGAGGGGCTGGCAAGCGAGAAGGGTGCGATTACTCCCCGATTGGTTGAGGTTATGGTTGATCTCGTCCGAGGGGGCGTGGGGATGATTATAACCAGTCATGCTTATGTTAGTCCAGACGGACAGGCCGGACCCTGGCAGATCGGCGTTTATGAAGACGAACTTATCCCAGGTCTTAGGCAAATGGCTTTCGCTGTTCATGACAACGGCGGCAAAATCGTATTGCAGTTGTCCCATGCAGGAAAATTTGCGGGTGTACAGGCTCCCCTGGTAGTATCGGATACTGAACAAAGGGGCCAAACCAAATGTCATGAAATAACCCATCAAGATATTGGGAACTTGGTGGCTGCATTTGCCCAGGGAGCAATAAGGGCCAAAGCAGCTGGTTTCGATGGGGTGCAAATTCATGCCGGTCACGGCTATCTACTCAGCCAGTTCCTTTCTCCGGCTTTTAATCAGCGTCAAGATCAATACGGAGGCGATATCCATAACCGCGCCCGAGTTCTGTTAGAAGTCTATCAAGCAATTAGAGCCGCCGTAGGTGCAGATTATCCGGTATTGATAAAACTTAACTGTCAGGATTTCATTGAGCACGGGTTAACACTGCAGGAATCTCTTGAGGTTGGACAGATGCTGGCTCAAGCAGGAATTGACGCCATTGAATTAAGCGGTGGTGTTATGACGGGGGGAAGGCTGTCACCCAGCCGACGGAGCCAGAACCCTGAGCTTGAAGAACCCTATTACCTTGACGAGGCTCGCGAATTTAAAAAAGCAATCAGTATTCCGTTGATTCTAGTAGGTGGTATACGATCTTTTGATTTGTCTATGTCTTTAGTGGATGATGGAATAGCTGATTATATTTCCATGTCCCGCCCTTTTATTAATAATTCTAACTTAATCAACCAGTGGAAATCCGGGGTTAGATGTAAATCAGAGTGCAAGTCTGATAACAAGTGTTTTAAATCAGGAATGACCGGCACTGGTATATGCTGTGCCCTGAATGATGAGGCCACGCCATTAAGTTAGAGGAAATAATCTTATATAGGGGGTTGAGGTTATGCTATTTGAACCTATAATGATCGGCGGGTTGAGTTTAAAAAACCGTGTGGTTATGGCCGCGATTAATCTTGGTTACGCTCATCAAGGAGAAGTCAACCAGCGTATTATAGATTTTTACAAAAAAAGGGCCCAGGGTGGCGCGGGCTTGATTATGGTCGGGGGTGCGGCTGTTGATGCTGCTGGAGCTAGTGGTGGGTTAATATCTATTCATGACGATTTTCTGTTGTCGGGACATAGACTATTAAGCAGTTCGATAAAGGCAGCCGGTTCACGGGCGGGTGTGCAGCTTTTTCATGCCGGGAGGTATTCGTTTGGTTTCCTGGAGGGAAAGGATGTAGTGGCGCCATCTTCGCTGGCATCCAAGTTAACTGGATTTACTCCTCGTGAACTTACTGATACCGATATAGATGAGATCGTGGATTGTTTTGCGAGGGCGGCCGGTCGGGCTAAAGAAGCCGGTTATGAATTGGTTGAAGTTATTATGAGTGCTGGCTACCTGGTTAACCAGTTTCTTTCGCCGCTTACCAATCAGCGCCGGGATAAATACGGCGGCAGTGTAGAAAACCGCCGGCGCTTTCCTCTGCAAATCATTGCTGCCATACGGCGTCAGGTTGGCCCTGATTTTCCTATTGCCGTTCGTCTAGGCGGCAGCGACTTAATGCGCGGGGGTAATGGCTGGCAGGAAATGTCTGCTTTTGCCAAAGAACTGGAACGAGCGTCAGTTGATCTTATTAACGTAACCGGCGGGTGGCATGAGGCTCCGATTCCGCAGTTACAGGCTGAGGTACCAGCTGGCAATTATACGTACCTGGCTGCGAAAGTAAAGGAACTGGTTAAAATTCCGGTAGTAGCGTCCAATCGTATTAATAACCCCGCCCTGGCGGAAGAAATCTTACAATACGGGCAGGCTGATTTAATTACCATAGCCCGCGGTTTTGTGGCTGACCCGGAATGGGCGGTTAAAGCCAGGCATGAGCCGGAACGGATACGCAAGTGTATTGCCTGCATGAACTGCCTGGACGAATTATTTACCGGCGGCGGAATAAGCTGTGCAGTTAACCCGCAGTGTGGGCGGGAGGAGCTTGAGATAACCACAACATCCCAAGCGAAAAAAATACTTATAGTGGGTTCTGGCCCGGCTGGACTGGAAGCGGCTCGGGTGGCTGCCCTAAAAGGTCACCAGGTGGTGGTTTGGGAAAAGCAAGAGCGGGTCGGCGGGCAATGGAATATTGCTCTGGTTCCACCTGGCAAACAGGAGTTTCAATCTCTGCTTGATTTCTACCAGCAGGAACTGATGGCTTTGAAGGTTGAAATAGTGCTCGGGTACACCGCCACTCCAGAAAGTGTAAAAGCGGCCGGTTTTGATGTGGTAATCTTGGCTACTGGTGCCTCACCCCGCGAGCTTACTTTTGTACCTGATAAAAACTCCCGGGTGGTAAATGCCTGGGACGTGCTTAACGGGCACCCGGTGCAAGGCCCGGACATAGTAGTAGTAGGAGGAGCTTCAGTGGGATGTGAAACCGCTCTTTTCCTGGCCGATAAAGGGACTTTGAGACCAGAATCACTTAAGTTTATGATGTTAAACGGGGTTGAAAACATTGATACTATATTAGATCTCCTGACTAGGGGTTCTTACCGCGTCAAACTAGTGGAAATGGGAGACAACCTGGCGGCAGATATGGGGCGCAGTCCGCGCTGGACAGTACTGCGGCATTTGCGCGCACTGGGGGTTGAATCTCTAACTCGAACTCGGGTCAGGGCTATTTCTCCCGATCATGTTAAGGTAGTCAACGCTGATAATGAGGAGCAGCAATTAAAAGCGGATACAGTGGTACTGGCTATGGGCAGCGCCAGTGATGATCGCCTGTATAATGAGCTAAAAAGCCAGTTAGACGAAGTGTACCTGATAGGAGACGCCACCAGTCCGTCCCGGCTGGTTAACGCAACCCGGCAGGCATTTGATTCTGGCCATACAAATATAAGCGATGCATCATTGAAAACTTAAAGACGTGTATAACAAAAACAACCTCTTCGGTAATTTACGTGTAGAGTCGCCCTGGAGTAGCCGAAATAGATGAAAATACCTGCGAATAGATGCGAACTAGCTGCATAACTCGGCAAATGAGGAGAGGCAAAAAACCTTAATAGATAAGCATAAATGCCATTGCATGAGGATAGCTGCGAAGTGGTTTACACAATTGGAAATCGGGTAATGCTAAAAAGCGTTCAGGGTTCGAATCCCCCTCTCCGTCAGATACAGCGACTAGTTAAGTATGCTATAATGTTCCAAAGTTTCATAGAATAGAGGGATATGAATGCATTATAAACCTATATTTGAAAAAGATCCTCCCTGCGCAATCCGCTCTTAAACGGAACGGATTGTTGTAAAAATCGCAATCCTTCCGTCTGGGGCAGAAAGCACCATTATTAGATGGAGGGATTATGACATGAGAAAAACCTGCTTAGGACAAGTGTATCTGGCTTTGGCTGCAAGCATTTGGGGTAGTATGTATGTCGTAAGTAAGATTGTGCTTGCTGTTATTCAACCGTTAGAACTGGCCTGGTTACGCTATTTAGTGGCTTTTTTTACACTTGCCATTATTGGATTAGCGACTCATCAATCGTGGAAAATCCGAAGAGAGGATGTTCCCTTAATATTATTAATTGGAGTAATCGGGTATTTTGGCTCTATTTGGGCGCAATTTGTTGGCACAAAACTTTCCACGGCACAGATGGGTGCAGTTATTACTTCAGCCACTCCTGCGTTTATGGTTCTATTTGCGCGACTCCTGCTAAAGGAACGGATTACTTTCAAAAAAGCAGCAGCCGTTCTGCTGGCAACCATTGGTGTACTACTTATTATCGGGCTTGGCGATATACGGACTTCTTATCATCTTGGTGGGATAATCCTGGGAGCAGCCGCACTAACCTGGGCATTGGTGTCGGTACTCGTAAAACGAGTACCCAGCGAGTATTCGCCGCTGGTAGTAACGAGTTATGCTGTTTTAACGGCGTTTCTAGTGATAACTCCCATGGTTATTCCTCACATTAATTATAGTCAGGCTAATCTGATTTTACGGCCTGCTATATATGGCGGAGTATTATATATTGGGATAGTATCGACAGCCGGCGGCTTTTACTTGTGGAATAAAGGTTTACAAATGGTTGATGCGGGCACTGGAGGGGTTTACTTCTTCTTTCAACCCCTGGTTGGAACATTGCTTGGCTGGCTGCTTCTCGGAGAACAGGTTGGAATAACCTTTTGGATTGGTGCGCTTTTGATATTTGGGGGAGTCTTATTGACTATTAAAGAATAACCTTTTTTAGTGCACCAAACTCTTAAAAAACGGTTCAAAGCCCAAAATACAAGGGGTTCCGGATTTTCATCCGGAACCCCTTTTTAAGTATTTGCTTTCTTAGTCTAAACAGAATTCAAAATAGGAAGATCGGGTTGTAGGCTTATTTGAGGCTTGCTTTATATTGTCTTTGAGGTAAAAGCTTACTTCCAGACGCCTGCTTTCAATGTCATAAATACTATGTAATAGAGTACGTACCGGTATCTCGGTAGGATCTATAAAAGAACTCTTCTCAATGAAGACCCGGGCATTGGTTTCTTTTATAAAATCCATGCTCAGCTTTTCATTATGTTCTTTGATAGTCTCATGAAGCAGCCTATATCTGTTGTAAGGACAAGCTTTTTCATCACTTGCCTTGGGAATGTCTTGAATTGATTCATAGCGATGCAATAAAAAGTTCGTAACGATTTGTGGCATATCTTTACCATCCATAATAAATTCCTTGTTATGGGCATGAGAATACTCCCAAACAAACGAATTTCCCAATTTATCTGCAATCAATAAATGCACAGGCTGAAACATATAAAAATGCTTATTCGTCAAAAGGGCTTCTTTGGCCTCTTCCACAGTAGAGCAGGTATCCAGGAGTAATTGTATGCTTTTAAGCTCGTTGAGACCAACAGCATTACAATACGTTGGTTCCATATGGTATTTCAAGGGGGATTCATCATCCGCTAAATGAATTACCGTTAACCCTTCGGAGTTTATTCCTTCCAAAGGTTCTCCAAGTAGCTGAAAACTTAAGATTGAGATAGAAGGATATCCCTTATCAGGATACATCTCAACAATATATGGTTTTGATAGTGCAGGCATAATGGCTGGTACATATGAATAAGTTAATGCCAGTTGAGCCACCAGTTCAATTTTTTAGAGCCATCATGTTAATCACATAGAGCCACGATGTTAACGCCAGAGCCACCTATTGCTGAAATCCCCTAAAATGGAAGTTGC